>ERZ779861.13-NODE-13-length-295620-cov-49.238753_pt1 | contig 295620 bp, 231 predicted proteins | sample MGYA00511558_ERZ779861 | MGnify/ENA primary metagenome ERZ779861 (study PRJEB29588, sample SAMEA2163432) | human gut metagenome | biome: human gut; feature: human-associated habitat; material: faeces | place: Denmark | collected 2008/2010 ...
TGTTTATGTTTGGATATTTCTGATTGTTTTTGGTTGTTCTACGCTTCTAAATACAATGTAAAAAAGCTGAACTGCCGATAGTCGTTACCGTTTCGGGGATATTCATGGTGGTGAACTCCTTACATTGAGCGAATGCATGGCTATCGATCGTCGTTATGGTCTCGGGGAACGATACAGATGATTTAGCCTTCGGGCATCGTAATAAGGTGGTTTGCCCTTTGTCGTAGAGCGCACCGTCGAAAGAGGAGTATTGCGGGTTGTTTTCCGCAACAGAGATCTCGGTCAGGACATCGCAATTATCGAAAGGACTATTTCCAATTAATGATCCGAACCGTATATGCGTTACGGTTTCGGGGATAGAGATAACCGATGTGGAATATCGACAGTTTTGGAAAGCCGTGCTGTCTATGACCGTCACGTTGTACGTTTTCCCTTCGTGGCTGATGGTGGCGGGTATATCGACCCTCTCCAAATTGTCGCTGTAATTGACGAATGAAAGTTCCACGGTTAAGTCTTCTTCGGAAATCACGTCGAAAAGGAAGCCTTCACTTTCGAAACCATAAACATTTGCACTGAAAAAGGCGAGCAAGCAGATGAGCCCCACCCAAAAATTGAAATACTGTTTTTTCATAAACTTGTGTTTGTGTCGCCTCCCTGTCCCCCTCCGTTCGGCATTTAAAATAGAAAAGCGTGGAACTGCAATATCTGTTTTGAAAATAGGAAAAAGAAGTAAGAATTGAAAAGAAAAGCATAATAAAAGCAAATATAACCACTAATTTACAGTGTTTTATGTGGTATCAGTTTCGGGATTGACTTCTTAATTTGTTTTAATCCGTTTCAAGTTTCTTCGGGATATATGGGAACATATACGGGAATTTATATACCTTTGCAATGTGAACCAAAAACGCATTGCCGATGAAAGTTTCCGTCTATCTGAAAAAGTGTTCCTTTACGACCTCGAACATCTGCTTCCGTGTCCGTGAGAAGAATGTGGATATAAAAGTGGTTTCGTCTCTTACAGTTCATGACAAGTACTGGGATGCAGATACCCTAAGTTATAAACGCACGACAGCCGTACCTGCCACCGACCAAAAACGCCTGCCCGAGCAGATTGCCGCCATCATCGAGAAAGTGGAGAAGACCTTTTCGGACAAGGCGGACAGCAAATGGCTGAAGCAGGTTATCGAAGATGTGCTGTATCCTGCACGCGCCTTCGAACGCAACCATCCAACTCTGCTCTATCGTGTTCATGAATATTTGGAGAAGTACGAAGGGGCTGATAGAACCAAAGAGCATATCATACGTTTCGAGCGCAAGATGTCCCGCTATCACGACTACCAACGGGAAATACTGGGTAATCGTGACTTCACGCTCTTTGTGGAGACTGTCACACTGGAACAGATGAACGGTTTCCGGGATTATGTCGCGAATGAGTACCTGCTGCGTCAGGAGCATCCTGAGTTCTATGTTCCCCGTATGCTTATCAACCACAAACCCAAGCCGCTCTCCAACACGACCGTCATCAACATTATGAATTTCTTCTGTACATTCCTGCACTGGTGCAAGAAGATGAAATATTCCGACAACGAGGTGTATGCACTCTACGGCTGCAAGGAACCGACATACGGGGACCCGTTCTACCTTACTTCGGAGGAAAGGAATGTCCTGTACGATGCGGATTTGAGTGACAATCCTAAACTGGCGGTCATCCGGGATATATTCGTGTTCCACTGCTATATCGGCTGTCGCGTCGGAGACCTTTACCGGCTGACAAGGGAAAATATCAAGGACGGCTTTCTGGAATACATGCCACAGAAAACGAAAAAGTGTCAGGCAAAGACAGTCAGAGTCCCCTTGCACGAAAAGGCCTTGAAGATACTGGAACGCTATGATGTAAACGCGGACAGGCTGTTTCCTTTCAAGCCCATACATACCTATAATCTTGGCATACGAGAACTTTTGAAGTATTGCGGCATTGACCGTATGGTCACCATCCTTGACACGCACGGCTATAATACCGTACAAAAACCATTGTATGAAGTCGCCAGCAGCCATACGGCACGCAAGACCTTTGTAGGCAACCTGTACAAACAGGTCCCCGATCCGAATCTGATCGCTTCCCTGTCGGGACACGTGGAAGGAAGCCGAGCGTTCAGGCGATACCGCACCATAGACGATGACATGAAGCGGAAACTGGTAGAAATGATAAACTAAGGAGGAAATATATATGAAAGTAACGGTATTCATCAGAAAGACATCGGCCAAGAACAATGTGACGGATCTGGCACGTGTCTATTTCCGTGTCCGGGATATTGGCGGAGTCGATATAAAAGCGGCAAGCGAGCTTTCCATCAGCCCCAATCACTGGAGCGCGGAGAAACAGGGTTACAAGCCACGTGTGGCTCTGGTATCGGAAGAGAAGCGGATGAACTTTGACAGGGACATCCAGCAAATCACCCACCTTATCACAAAGGAGTACCACCGTGGTGTGGACGGGAACTGGCTGAAAGGACTGATAGAGGAATACCACCATCCCGACATCAACGCAAGGGGCGGCAACAAAGCCGAAGAATACCATCTCGTCTATCAAATCAGCCGGTATATCGCAGAAAACACTTTGGCGGACGACAGCTACAAGCACCATCTTGGCAATATAGACAAGATAAGCCGTTACGAGCGTTTCCAGCATGAAGTACTGCACCGCAGAGGCTTTAAGTTGTGTATTGACACGATTACCGCCGATGATTTGCGGGAGTTCAAGAGCTGGCTACAGGAGGAACATAATCTTGCCGGACAATATCCATTGTTCTATAAGGATGTGGAAAAGCAGAAATACGAGCAAATCCGCTCCGAGAACAGCATTACAGGCTATTTTTACCGGATAAGGACGGTTGTCAAGTGGTGCATCAAGCGCGGGCTGACAAGAAACAATCCGTTTGACCAGTACCAGATAACCCAACCTATGTACGGCGACCCGTTTTATCTGACCCTCGAAGAGAGGGACAGGGTTTACTATGCCGACCTGAGCGGTCTGGGGGCCACCCATCCGATCTATCGGGACATATTCATGTTCCAGTGCCTGATCGGTTGCCGCGTCAGCGACCTGAACAGACTGACCAAAGCCAATGTCGTGGACGGATGTGTGGAATATATTCCACAGAAGACCAAAATGGAACACGCCAATACAGTCAGAGTTCCGCTCAATCAAAAGGCTTTGGACATACTGGAGAGATATAAGGACTTGGAAGACGCATTACTTCCCCGGTTCTCTCATTTCGGTTACAACAAGAAGATAAAGGAGATTCTCAAATATGTGGGCATAGACCGCATGGTGAGAGTCCTCGACCCGAAGACACGCGAGGATGTGGCACGGCCTCTATACGAGGTGGCAACCACCCATACGGCACGAAAGACTTTTATAGGCAACTTATATAAGCAGGTCAAAGACCCGAACCTGATCGCCTCCATGTCGGGGCATTCGGAGGGTAGCCGGGCTTTTGTACGATACCGCAAGATTGATGACGATATGAAAAAGGAACTGGTAAACCTATTGGATTGACCGTTTCCCTCTTGTCTAATATCCCCTTTTATACTTGCCAATAATATAATACACTATGAATATGGATGAACGAAAATTGACATACGACCAGTTCAAGGCGGATATCCTTCATTGGAAGAACACGCACAGAGAGGAATACAACCGTTTCGCGCGACTGATGACAAACGGGGACAAGAGGCAGTACCTTGACATCTGTAAGGCCATATTCAGACAACTGCCTAGAATCAAGACTGAATGGGAGTTATGTTGGGATGATGACAGTAAGGGCAATTTTGAGAATATAGACCTCATGTTCAAAGAGGATGCAGTACCCAAGCGGATAGTGGAGTTATACCATGAACAGAGGGAGGAGAGTAATCCTTTGTATGATACAGCTCCGGCCACATTATGGGACAGGATAAAATCCATTTTCAGCAGCAAGCCCGAAGAACCGCGCATTATCCTTTCAGCACCTCTTGTGTTGAGTTGGCTGTACTACGGAAAGAGTTTCGAGGCGATGGTCAGCATGGTTAGCAAACAGGCAGGGAGTCCGGAAGCAGACGAAGCGGACAGACAAAGCTGTTCTTTTGTTACCCGACAAATCATTAGCGTATCCATCAAAAGTGGTTTCCGTACCCATGCCGACTGGGACGAATATTTCGCCATGAACGAAGCCGTTAAAGAAAATCGCATCGGTGAATGGGCCTTGCAATCCGTAACAGCTGAAATGGAATCCGATACAGACAGTAACATTAATGGCACGGAATCAACAGATTCCGGCATTGATGCAACATCAAAGATACAGCGTACAGCCGGAAGGAAAAAGATACAGGAACGACCTCTTATAGATTATCTTAATTGCAAGAATAAAACGGAGGTTCTACAATGTCTCCGCAGTTTTGTTTCCATTAACAGGAGTGCCGTCCATCAGGCATTGCCGTACTATGTACTGAAAGAATTGCGGCTGGTGGACGGTATGCATACCGCCAAGGAATACAGTGTTGGATTGACCCTGCAAATTCCGGATTTGCCGTCTTTGAAGAGCGAAAGTGCCATACGACAGGCCGTTGGATCTCTGAAAACGGCAAGGCACATAATCAAGGACGGGAAAGACCAGTCCGCACCACTTATAGAAAGTGACGAAAACCAGGAACTATTCCGGACATTAGCAGAGGAAATCAGTGGCATTATCAGAACAGATGAAGAAACAGATATTGCAGAATAAGGTAAAATAAGGCTGTTTTATATTGTCATGCAGTCTTAAATTGTCATGACGATTTAAGACAAAGTATTATATATCAATTAGTTTAAATTCATACATACTTTTGCACCGTCAATCCTTTCCCCGAAGGTTGGCGGTGCTTCTCTTTTACAAGCCATCGGGAGTGAGGCATCAGGGAACTTTTACAGATGGTCGTGATAAATTTCAAAACTGACATTTATGATTACCATAGAAACTCTGGTCGAACAGGGAGCTAATGTAAAACTGGAAATTACTCCCTCGGACCTCAAGATGTTTGCCGAATCCATCGTACAGCATACCATCCTGGCACAGCAGGAAGAGCATAAGGCAGTAATGCAGCGTGAAGCGGAAGAAGTCTATCTCAACACGAAGCAAGTCCGGGAACTGCTGAACGTATGCGAAGGCACGCTCAACCTGTGGGCGAAGCGCGGCTACCTCGTGCCTGTCAAGGTAGGCAACAAGAATATGTATGCCAAGTCGGATGTACGCCGCGTGCAGACAGGGAGCAAGTCCGAAAGTGTAACATCCTATTGCAAGAAGAAAAATGGCTGACATGAAAAACAGCCGGCTTGAACTGTGTAACCGAATCCGCATGGAGGCGGAGCATACCGAAGACACAGGTTTCCCTTTGGATACATTCCCTCAGGCCGTACAGTCCGTTATACTTGACATGACCAAATACGAGAACTACATGATTGAGTTCATTGCGACGTCCATGCTGTCGGCAGCATCGACAGCCTTGGGCGGTACATACCGTATCCGTATCAAAAGCGACTGGCAGAGCAACGGCGCACTATACATCATTTTGGTGGGCCGTCCCGGACTAGGCAAGACCCCACCGTTGGAAGCTGCATACCGTCCAATACGGAAACATGACTATGCCCTTTTCAAGGCGTATGAGGCAGAAGTGGAAGCATGGAAAGCGGCAGGAGAAAACGGAAAGAAACCTGTTCTTCACCGTACCATCGTATCCGACTTCACACCCGAATCGCTTCTACAGACACATAACAACAATCCACGGAGCGTTGCCATTCTGGTGGACGAGATCATGGGCATGTTCAATTCCGCCAACCGCTACACGAACGGGCAGCTCATAGAGCAATTGCTGACCGCATGGAGTGGCGGGGCCTTGGATGTAATAAGGGTAAGCAATTCCACTCCTGTACACATAGAACGCCCATGTATCAATATCATCGGGACTGCACAGACCAAACGTATGCACGAACTTCTCAAAAAAGGATTCGAGGAAAACGGACTGCTTGACCGTATCCTGTTCGTGCTTCCCAAATCCCGGGAAGTGTCAAAATGGACAAACCGGGATGATGACGGAGAAAAGACCTCTTTGGCTGCAAAACGTTGGGAAAAGATACTGGACAAGGTGCTTGCCTTGGATTATGATACAGAAACGGAAGGAGACGGAATGGAAGAACACGCCGCCCATGTGCTTTCCATGAACAGTGAAGCCAAAGAGTATTTCTTCTCCTGGTGGAATGAAAAAGTGGAACGTATCAACCGGATAGAGGATGATGCCGACGTTGACAGCCGGGAGATGAAACATCCGGCTCACGTGGCACGGCTGGCTCTGATTATCCAAGTCTTGCGGTATGCTTCCGATGAAAGCCACCTGCAGTTTGTGGATCCGGTGTCGGTAAAAGCCGCTATCCGGCTGAATGACTATTTCGAGGATTCATACATACGCATCCGTTCCTTCGTGGCAGACAATACCTGTGAAGAGCCACCCAAAGTATTGTTGTCGTTGTTACCCGATACCTTCGATACGAAAACGGCCATAGCTGCTGGTAAGGAACTGCAGAACATCAGCGAGCGCACGGTGATGAACTATCTCAGGGAGTTATGTCACAGCAGGCTCTTGAAAAAGTCCAAAGCCGGGCATTACGAGAAAATGGTGTATGAATCCGGTAAATATTCCATAAACGAAAATGAACCATCAACCTAAAACTGCAATAAATGACCCCGCGTTGCAGCTTGCAGTTTCTTCAGTCTTGCAGTCTTGGGGCTCTGAAAATGATGTTTTCCTGCAAAGCAGCAAGGACTGCAGACTGCAAATGACGTTTTGGATTTGCAGTAATCAAAAACGAAAGCATTATGAGTGAGTACAGATTCCATCTTCAAAAATACAGACCGGGCAGTAAAAAAGTGTGCCCAAAGTGCGGCAGAAAGTCCTGTTTTACCCGATATGTTGACGGGAATGCGCAAATTGCATTCCCTAACCATGTGGGCAAATGTGATCATATCAACAGCTGTGGCTACCATTATACCCCGAAGGAGTATTTTCAGGATAATCCAACCATCAAAGAAACCATGATTGAACAAAACAACAGAAGCGACACCCCATCAAGAGCCGTCAAACCAATAGCGAAGCCATTATCTGGTTCTGCACCACAGACTTCTTATCTTCCCTCTGATTGGGTTAGCCAGTCCATGCAGAAGTTTGGCGTCAACCCTTTATACCGATATCTAACCAAAGTGGCAGGCAAGGAGAAGACTGACAGGCTGTTCAATCTTTATAAGGTCGGTACATCCAAGATGTGGAACGGGGCAACCGTGTTCTGGCAGATAGACATCAACGGTAATGTGCGGGCAGGCAAGATTATGGGTTATGATGCTAAGACCGGGCATCGAATCAAGCATCCGTTCAATCAGGTAAATTGGGTTCACTCGGTTAAGAGGGTTCCGGATTTCCACATGAAGCAGTGCCTGTTCGGTGAACACCTGTTGTCCGAAACTTCAATTCCGGCAAGTACTGTTGCCATTGTAGAAAGCGAGAAGACAGCACTGATTGCCGCCCTTTTTATTCCGGATTTCGTCTGGCTTGCCACCGGCGGAATGCACGGCAGTTTCAACAGCAAAGCCATGCAGGTGTTGTGTGGGCGTGAGGTAATTTTGTTCCCCGACCTGAAAGCAACAGATGAATGGAAACGTAAGACAGCTATGCTTCACTCCATTTGCAAGCGTGTCACTTGTTCCGCCCTGTTGGAGAATATGGCGACCGACAGGCAGCGCGAAGCCGGGTTGGATATTGCCGACTTCCTCCTGATGGAAGATACGCCGCAGATGGGTCTTGCAAGGATGGTAGAACGCAATCCTGCATTGCGGTTGCTTATTGACGAACTGGATCTGGCACTGGTGGAGTAATCTGAAGGCTTGCTTCTGGAATTTAGAGAAAAGTCCATAACACAATAAGGACTTTTTGCCTGACAGCAATAAAGTCCAGTCTGAATCCGGCAGAATCTGAATCGGAGTGAGCAAGCTCAAACACCAATTATTTATCAAAAGAACATTTATTATGACAACAGATAAAAAGCAGGCCATGCACGTCGAAGCTGGTAAATTTTTCAGCACGGCAGAGGCCAACGAGAACGAACGGCGTTGGAACGAGGATAAGATTGGCAGGAAGAATCAGGATCCGACCAACCACTACGACAAGACCAGAATGAAACTGAATTTCGAGATCGGTCCTGACGGTAAAATCCATCCGTTGGGTTATCAGGAGAAGTCACTCGAAGTACGTTTACAGGAACGATTGGCCGTTTTGGGTTGGAAGCCGTTCAAGCCGGACAGCAAAATCCAGCCGAACTGTTGTGCGAAATTTGTCTTTGGCGGCAATCATGACCGGACGCTTGAAATGGCGTTCGGAAATCAAAATATCAATTTGGAGAAAGGTTCGGACAATGGTCATCTGCGTCGTTGCGAGGAAATCGAAAATTGGGCGAAAGACGTTTATGATTGGTGTGTCCGAAGATACGGACAGGAAAACATTGTAGGATTTCAGGTACACCTTGACGAGAACAGCCCGCATATTCATGCTCTGATTGTTCCGGTCGGAATCCGCCGAAAAAGCGGACGAGAGTGTGTGATGTGGTCGGCAAAGTTCGGGAAAGACAGGTTTGAGTATGGAAAGATTTTAAAAGATATGCACACTTCTTTGTATGAAGATGTCGGCAGCAAATACGGCCTTGAACGTGGGGACAGTATTGACGGACGTAATGTGCAACATCTTCACAAGCGTGATTATATCCGCAAGTTGACCAAAGAGGCGAAACAGGCTGAGAAAGCGGTCAAGGGGCTTCAATCCATGATACGGAATCTGGAATCAAAGGTTTTCAGTTATAATCAACAGCTTGAAAAGGCGGAGCAGGAATTAGTATCCGGCAGGATTACACTTGACAGATATGAGACGCAGAAAGCGGATATTCAGAAACTCATTGCCGAGTATCAGGCCAAACTTGAAGACAAAGCCGACAAACTCCACATAAAGGAGCAGGAACTGGAACAACTGACTGAAGATGCGGCAAAAGTCCGTTCGGTTGTCCAGCCGTTCCGTAATCACAAGGTCGATTTCACACCACCTCAAATTACCGAGAAAGTTCCCTTGTTTGGTACAGATAAGTGGGTTGAACGTCAGAACCAACATATCGCCAAACAATTCACCGAGATTGTCCGCAATATAGAATCCCTATACAGAAGTGATGCGGCACGACAAGTTGAAGCAGCCCAGCGCAATGTGCTGGCAGATTATGGAGAACTTTATCAGTTGAGACGAGAGAACAAATTCCTTTCTGACACAAACGAAAATTTGGAATTAGAGTTGAAAACACTGCTTGAACAGTTGGCTATACCATCCGTTCGTAATCTGATTTTTGCTGTAGCCGATACACTTATCGGAGGGCAACCTATATCTGTATCTTCCGGTGGAGGAGGCTCTACCTCCGATCTGCCTTGGGATGGCCGAAGGCCTGATGAGGAAGAAGAAGCCTATCGACGCAGATGTATGAAAGCTGCTGTATCGGTGGCAAGGAGAAGTAGGCAAAGTTATCGAAGAAAATAATTTATCATGGTGTGCTGTAGCGCATGCTTGCAGCACACCATGTTTCTATTGCACTCAATGTTTACCCAATATAACTTCTTTGTTGAAATTTATTTACAGAGCACACAGATACATTGCGGTCAAGTTTTTACCGGACAGCAATGTTATTTCCCTATTATTAACACTTCATTACGATCTTCATTATTATGGTTCAACGCAAAAGGATGATTTCCCAAATTGCAAACTATTATCTGCTCTTTGTATTGACCTATAATTTCACATAGCTCATCTATTGAAGGGAATCCAGCAGAAGTATATGATAATGCAATTGTCGAGTTTTGGTGATGACTTAATAAGTCATTTAAATCTTCGACATAATGACTTCTCTGCTCAAATTCATGATTCTTACCAAACTTAATTTCGCGATTAACTTTTTCATTATTAATTTGTTCAGGAATATCTTCGTAATGCATCAACCCTTCTAAAAAGTGATAACGATTGTGGTAGGTTATCGCAGCACTTTGCTTTTCTCTAAAATATGGTGTATCAATATATACAAGATCAGCTTCCCTATCACAATGTAAAGCCGACATATTGGAAACTTCAACTCGTGGTAAAACCGCAAATTGAAATTCATTGAGTTCTTGGGTAAACTTTACAAATAGACTCTCAAATGATTGTTCCCATGTCGTTTTGTTTCCAAAATTAGCTTTGATAAATGAAGTCCTTAAATTAAGATTTCTCCTATGGAATATATTAAACGGCCGCTTTATCATACAACTTTGGAATAATACGTAGTAAGCACTCGCTCGTTCATCATCATTCAAAAAGGAAATATTCTGAATCACAGTATCAATCAAACGGTTTTCCTCTCTAGGGTAATAGATGTCTTCGAAATTATCTTCAATGATAGTTTGATAAACTCTACCTGGTACTCGTTGTAGCAAATTCAATGCACAAGTCTCGGTAAACACACCTTTGGGTGATTGAAGTAAGGCAGTTGCTATTTCACAGTTAAATGAAAGGATGTCATTATATAAAACTGCCTTTCCTTTTTTAGCCATGTAATAGGAAACAATACCTGTACCTCCAAACAAGTCCAGCATCGAGTCAAAATCGATATGGTTTTCTTGCAAGGCAGCCCATATTTTCTCTACGACTCTGCGTTTGGAACCATAATATCTTGTGGCAGGTAATTTCATTTCAGTAGCTGTTCCATTTTTGTTTTTAGTTTAGCATATTCTGGTTCTACTATACAGTGCAAGTCGATGCCGTTATATCGTGCTATTGGTATTTTGAAATCTTTTACCGAACTTCCTTCTGCATTTGTAAAATAAGAAAAGCCATCTTCTACCGTTTCATTATAATAGAGGGACACAAGCAGGTACTTCATTTGCACATTAGGATAACTATTTATCATTATCTGATGGAACTTAACCACCTCATTCAATGTATCCTCTATATTATATCTATTTAATGTTGTTTTGGTTTCAATATAAACTAATGAACCGTCTGTTTTCTTAACCATTTTATCTATCTCAATAAAACAGTTTTTAGGGTCGTCGCTTTTATATAATTCAAAATTGGAAAGTGATGTGATACCGCTTTCTGTCAGCATATCCTCAAACATATCCTCAAAATAATCTTTGCAGAAGTAATAGCTATAATAAGGTTTCAAAGCATAAACAGTTTTTATTTCTACTTTTTCTTCCCCATTACTTGTAGTTAACCTCTGACTATTGTCAGTTTCGACATTAATCCATGCTCTGAGATTAAATTCAGTATTGTCCTTCACTGTTTTATATAGCCCAAACATGGTTTGTTTGTTTCCCACTTGTTCAGCTACATGACTTCCTGTAAATAATACGTGATTTATTTCCTTTTTAAATCGCTCTATGTTATATACCTCTTCAAAAAATTCTTTAAATTCTTCATGCTTTTCCATATCATCTTTTGAAAGGTATAGATTGTATCGTAGTTTAGTCATCAAATTGGCAAACTCAGTTTCTCTAAGAGCATTTGCAAATCTTGAGCATTTATCTCGGTATTTGCTGATTCTATTATTTCTATGTGCATATACATCATTCAGCATAATCCAAAAATATTCCGTCGAATATTCCGACTTAACTATATGGTCTACATATTCAGTTGGTAATACCCAATCGCCCATAGCTATGCCAAAACTATCAATGTTAGGAAAAGAGACTTCATTGTATTGGGAAGTTTCTTCTAATCCTATTTTAGTTTTCCAATTATCACAAAGCCATATTGCTTCTTCATCTATAGGTAGTTCTTCGTATTTTTCTATGATTTTTTTGGGGATAAAAGAGCCTTTTAAATCCAATTCTGTTATTTTAATAGAATTGCCAAAATATTGGTCATTCATCAATTTAGCAAGAGGTTCTCTTATATTATTGATTTCTAAACTATTAATAAGCTCAAAAAAATTATCAATTATTCCTGATTTTTTAATCCAATTTATCAACAATGGCTGCATTTTTGTTTTAGCTTGAGCAATAAAAAATCGTTTTGTCCGATATAACAATAATACCCCAATATTCTCTAAAAGGTTAGATTGTTCATAGAGATAATCTTCTAAATAGCCGGAAAGCAGTACTAAAAAAGATTCCTCTGAAACATCGTCTGCAACCTGAATTTGCCCTGTAATTTTCTTAATATCAAATACTTCGCCACCCCATTCATGGAATTGTAGATTCGGGTAGCGCTCTCTGATTAAATCCAAAATAAGATGATAAACGGGGGATAGCAAATTTTCTATATCTATCGTATATTTATAGACCCCCAATGTATTTTTACACGCCCACTTCATAATCACTCAAATACATATTCTGTAACAATGCCAATTAAACGGAAGATTTCCTTCTGCTTATCAAAATTCCTTCGATATATATTCATTAATACAAATAATTGCGTAGGATCATAGTCTATAATTTTAACTTCCACTCCAGCAAAATCAAACATAGAATGAGTGACGGTCAGTTCCTTGGGCACAAATACAACAAACCTATTAATTCCTTTCTCGTTAATGAACTCCTGTATTCGACCTTTTATCTTCGAGTCGTCATTGAACAAAAAGAAGAATGCCTTTTTTGAAACAATATCAATGAATGCTTGATAATCCCTTCTAAAAAGATTTTCATCTATATTTTTATATTCCAATGTCTCTAAGTAATACTCTAAGGGATCAAAAAAAGCACGGGTTAGATTTTTCAATCCACCATCATCCTTAGCATTAGTATATGCATTATTATAAAGGGCCTTTACTTGCTCATCTTTTGCGAGCTCTTCTTCAAAACTTATTGAATGATTTCCTTTCAGTGCTTCACCTATAGCCCGTATAACAAATCGATTACTATCTAACCGTTTTCTGCTGATAGTAGATACGATGTCGCTAACCTTTCCTTCTCTGATTTCAACATTAAGTAATTCTGCCATTAATTGTACAAGTTCTGCTAAATCAGATTCTTCTGTAATCTTTTTAATATACACTACATCGTTTTCAACTCTTCCCCAAAAAGGTTGACTGAGCGATGCAATATCAACAGCATTCGTTATCGTTGTTATCAGATAGTGACCTTGTATTTTGTTGAATAAATCCACTAACTCACGATATGAGTTAAAAAAATATGCCATCCTACGGGTTGATTTGTCATATATTTTCTCAAGCTCATCTACTGCAAATATTATTCGATAATCACATTGTGCAAGAATATTCAAGAATAGCACAAAAATTTCTCTTCTATTAAAATTTGTAAGTTGTGGAAGACCGTGTTTGCCGAATGCACCCTTGGAATACAGCCTTCCTGTTCCCAAATAAATAATATTGGTTATAGTTTCATCATCTAGTCCTTGTTCAAACAACTTTATAGTATAATCTCGAATATGGGAAAAATCATCATTAAAGTTGTTTGCTAATATTGCAGGATTAAATCTATCTGTGTTACGCAATGATTTTACCCCTTCCACAAGTTCTTTCATACAATTGTCTTGCAACTGCTGAAGTAAATATATACAAAAGTCAGTTTGTTCAACATCTGCACGGCTATAAAGCAAAAGAATACGCAAATCTTTATGATTGACAAAATATAAACTCAAGTATTTAAGTACATTGGTTTTTCCATCACCATATTGAGCCTTAATGATAGTAGTTACCATCCTTTGTCCAGCAATATTGGATAGTTTTTCGCTAATATGCTCTTTCAATTTCTCTTGATCAATAATAACAAATGGAAGATCTGGAACTTTACCTTCTATCCAGTCCTTCCTAATTGTATCCATTTTTTCTTCATCGACAGTTAGTCTGTCCCACAACCCATTATATTCCATAATTCTTAGTTATTTTAATTTTCATTACAGGAGCATTCCCTATATAAAAGCGTTTCCTCTGCTCAATCGTTGATACTATATTGATAAAAAATATATTGCTAACCAGTCTCTCTTCCTGATAAAAATGCGTTAGAAAGATTTGAAATTTCTCATAACCCATCTTCATCTCTTTACAGATATCATATAGGTTCACAAAATTACTTTTATCTTCACTTTTTGCTATCTGTTTCCAATAGATAGCAAAAAACGCTTTCTTTTGTTTGATAAAATTGCTTCTTTTCCTTAACTCAAGAATGTATTCTTTAACCTTACTTTTAACATCGCAGAATACTTTTTCAAGACTGCTATCACTTGTAATAGTACTTGTTAAAACCCTACTCAGACTACCTTTCTCATTAATAACCTGAAGCAATTCAATCCACCGTTTTCTTACCACATAATAGTTGTTGTGGCTTTGTTTTGTATAATCAAAGTTCGCCATTGGATAATAACGTTGCATGAACTTGAATATTTCCGACTCCATTTTCAGCTCATATCTTTCTATTGGCTTATACAATAAACACATAGATAAGAAGAAGTGTCCGTCATTTTGTAAAATGTGCCATATATAGATTTTCCTGTCAGTCGGAGATATACCACTCTTAAGAACCGCTTTAGTTAATTGATTCGGTTTCCAATTTTGCGAATTATTACTGTTATCTAAGAAATGTAGCTTGTCATCGGCTAAATTTAGATAATAACTACATGCTTTATATGTACTATATATTTTAGTTTCAATTCCTCTCTCTCTACTCTTTGATAGAATCTCACGCAGTCTATTCTCCCTATTGTTAATATCAATAGCGAGAAAATAATTCCATACTTCATCCACTGATTCTTTAGATGGAATCCCATCATTGTCTTGAGGATAGTTAGTATGTAGCCACCCTAACATTGTAAAGTAAAAATCAATAGTTTTTTCTTTGGTTAAGATGTATTCATTAGGATTCTTACTTCTTAAAAGTGTAAAATAGCAGACCCATTTCACAATCCAAATAGGCCTGTGAAATGGACGATGTAAACTGTCTAACACCTTATACTCTACAATCATGATAATTATCTTATATATAATAAATTCATTTGCTAAGTTACCTCTTTTATTAAGTTCTCGCAATTAAGTCCATCAAATTCCTTTCGAACTTTTCTTCGGTATCAATTGTGACGATTTGTTCATATAACATTTCAAGTTGCTGCTTGAATGTACCAAAAGACAGCTTGCCAATGCTTACCTGACGGTATGCTTTATTCAATGACTTTACTATTGTGAGTTCGAACATAATATTTTAGCAAATTTTATATTTTGAAGAAACTATGAATTTATTCATCCTGCTCCTCTATCCACTCTCTCAATTTTGCTTGTAGCAACTGCTTATCAGGAAGGTAAAGAGCATATTGTTGTGCATAGATATTAGAATCTTTCGGCAGAGTAAGTTCTACCAATGCATCTTTCTTTTCTTTGCAAAGTAGAATGCCGATTGTTGGTTTTTCAAAATCCTGTTTGACATAACGGTCATAGTAGTTGACATACATCTGCATTTGTCCCAAATCTTGATGAGCCAGTTTATCTACTTTCAGGTCAATCAGCACATAGCATTGTAAAAGTCGGTTATAGAAAACCAAGTCGACATAGAAATTTTCTTCATCGAAAGTAAATCGCTTCTGACGTGCTTCAAATAAGAAACCTTTTCCTAGTTCTAATAAGAAATGCTGCATCTTTCCTATTATAGCATTTTCCAATTTGGTCTCAGAATATGATACATCAGATTTAAGTCCCAAAAATTCTAATGTTAACGGATTCTTGATGATGTCATCAGGATTATTAATAGTTTGTCCCTCTTGTGTCAAACGCATGACTGCCTCTTTGTCTCTGCTGAGAGCCAATCGTTCATACAGGCTTGAATTATATTGTCTTTGCAGTTGTCGAACACTCCAATTCTGCTTTTGGCATTCAATTTCATAGAAACTCCGTTCTGCTTCGGATTCGATACGCATTAACACCAAATAATGAGACCACGAAAGCGTAAACGGGTATGTGCCAGTCAATTTTGTTGAGCTTTTTACCGTTTTTTGAATTTGGTCAACACTGTTGACCAAATTGCCATCCGATGATTCGGTCAACACTGTTGCGCCGATCTGTTTTACCGAATATATCGTGAAAAACTTACGGCATCTTTTCAAGGTTTCTACCGACCATCCATCGCCAAGTCTTTCTGTCAAGACCTCTGATACACCTTTCAATAACTGTTTGCCGTATGTTGCACGTTCTTCGCCTTCTTGTACGACATTTACAATAATGCGCCCTATTTCATATTTGGTGATGACTTCGGTAATATTAATTGCTCGTGCAACATTTGTTCGTGCATTCGTAATCAATCGCTCGATACGTTCCGCAATATCTGCGATGATGTGGCTATCTATATTTTGTATTTTACTCATGGTCTTTAGAGGTATCTTTACTTATCAAATCTTGAACTTTGACACCTAAACATTCTGCTATTTGGAATAGCGTTTCAAGGCTCGGTTGACTGGTATTAGTACACCATTTAGAAACCGTAGCTTGATCTTTTCCCAATTGTTTTGCCAACCATCTATTCGTGCGTTTTGTCTCCGCCAGCACCACTTTTAGACGATTCATATCTTTATTCATGCGTCATAAATTTATCGAGACTACAAAGATAAGCATAATTCAAATATTTAGAGATATAAAGATAAAAAACATCTCTTATAAGATAATTGTTTTGCGTTTTTAGGAAAATATATATTGGGGATTATCATTTGCATTAAAGTAATGCAATTAATAGATACATGGTTATGCCAGATTAATAGAACCCATATTTTAGTTTAAAAGATGAGAGTTAGAATATTTTCAGAGAGAATACTTTTAACATGGCCGGCAACAGTGCCCGGACCATCGAGAAACACTACTACAAAAACACCAAACAGGAAGAATTACGCCAGCGGATGAATGCCCATTACAGAAGTTGGGACAATAACTCGATTGAAAACCATAAATATACGCTGCAATGAAAAAATACGTATGTGAGCCGCAGAGAAATGAAATCATTTCGTTATATTTGCAATCGAAAATAAAAGCAGAGCATTATGACAGACGAACAATTAGGTCCGATGAAGCTCATATTCAATTATAATGATGTATTTTACAGCTTCTTCTACGACGACCTCAGCGGGTGCATACACCGTTCCCGTGAATATGCCATCAATTATGTCTATTCAGGCGAGATGATTCTCGACAACGGGACTGAACAGATTCATGTAGGGAAAGGCGAATGCGTCTTTATTCCACGCGACCACCACATCACGATGTATAAAAAGACAAAGGATGGCGAACGTTATTGTGGTATCTTTCTGATGTTCACGCGTCGTTTCTTACGGGAAATGTACGGCAAGTTGGAACAACGCAAAGTACCGGTCAATACTCCCAAGCTCGATTCGGGCGTAATCAAACTGCCGAAAACAGTAGAACTCGCCAGCCTGTTCGCTTCCATGACCCCTTACTTCGATCCGGAAGTGAAACCCAAAGACGATTTCATGAACTTGAAATTGCAGGAGGGGTTGCTTGCGTTGCTGCATATCGACAAGCGGTTCGCTCCGACGCTCTTCGACTTCAACGAACCGTGGAAGATAGACATCATGGAATTTATGAACGAGAACTACATGTACGAGTTCACGATGGAAGAAATGGCGCATTACACAGGACGCAGCCTTGCCACGTTCAAGCGGGATTTCAAGAAAATCAGCGACCTGACACCCGAAAAATGGCTTATCCGAAAACGGCTCGAAGTGGCCTATGCCAAAATGAAAGAGGGCGGTAAAAAGGTCGTGGATGTCTATGCCGAAGTGGGTTTCAAGAATCCGTCGCACTTTTCGACCGCTTTCAAGAAACAATACGGCATATCGCCGACTGCCGCATTCGTATAACTCGAATTGACCCTTTGGGAAATCTTATTTGAGCCTCACAGTAATTCCGCTGTGAGGCTTTCTCTTTAACTTTGCCACCGAAATCAGAAACATAAAAAGAAAGAGTTATGATAAAGTGGTTAATATCCTTAATGATGGTATGCAGCCTGTCCGTTACGGTAAGTGCTTGCAACCCAGATGATTCTCTGAAAAATACGGAGAATACGGTTCCCGAACCTGAACCTAACCCCGACCCGACACCCGAACCTGTAACCGGAAACGGGATGTTCGACCTGAGCAAAGGCGAAAACGGCAATCCGCCGTCTATCCGGCTCAGCAGCGGCTACGATATGCCGATCATCGGTCTGGGCACATACAGCCTTCATGGCAAAGTGTGTGTCAATGCCATATTATCCGCCGTCAAACATGGTTATCGTAAATTCGACACGGCGAGTTTCTACGGAAATGAAGAAGAGGTCGGCGAGGCCATCCGCACCTGCGGCGTGCCGCGCGAGGAATTGTTCGTCTGCACAAAACTCTACCCGAACCAGTTTGCCGATGCGGAAAAAGCCATTGAAGAATCACTGCGCAAACTCAATATTGGTTATGTGGATCTGATGTTGCTCCATCATCCCGGAGCGCACGACGTGGAGGCATACAAGGCAATGGAGCGGGCTGTCGAAGCCGGGAAAATCCGGTCGGTCGGCGTGTCGAACTATTATATCAGGGAAATGACGGATTTTCTGCCCCAAGTGACCATAAAGCCGGTATTGGTTCAGAATGAAATACATCCTTACTATCAGGAAAAGGAAGTCGTAAGATTCATGCACGAGAACGGCATCGTCATCGAAGGCTGGTATCCGCTCGGAGGCAGAGGTTATACGGCGACCATGCTCGGCAATGAAACAATCGGCCGGATTGCGAAAGCGCATGGACAATCACCGGCTCAGATAATTCTCAGATGGAACTTGCAGAACGGCGTGGTCATCATTCCCGGTTCGAGCAACCCCGACCATCAGAAAGAAAACATATCCCTGTTCGACTTCGAGTTATCGCCCGAGGAAATGGCACAAATCGCCGCCCTTGACCGAAACGAAAAACACGATTGGTATTAAAAACAATGATAAAATAGATTCTTATGAAAACGAACATGAATTTCAACCTCTTCACGCCGACCAAACTGTTGTTCGGCTGCGGAAAACTGAATGAACTCGGCAATCAGTCCATGCCGGGCAAGAAAGCCCTGTTGCTGATTTCCAACGGTCAGTCCGTCCGGACGACCGGAACGCTCGACCGAACCGTTGCACAACTCGACAAAGCGAATGCGGCTCACGTTCTTTGCGCCAACATTCACGAAAATCCCTCGAAAGAAGTCGTGATGGAAGCGGCTGCCGTAGCCCGTGAGAACGGATGCGACTTCATCGTGGCATTGGGAGGCGGAGCGGTGCTCGATTCGGCTGTGGCCGTAGCCGCAATGGCGACCAATCCGGGCGACCTGTGGGATTACGTCCACGGCGGCACGGGCAAAGGGCTTCCCTTGCAGCAGCCGGGACTGCCCATCGTGACGATTGCCACGACATCGGGCACGGCTTCCGAAATCAACTGCTGGGGCGTGATTTCCAACCACGCCACCAATGAGAAAATCGGGTTCGGCTACCCCGAACTCAATCCCGTGCTGGCGATTGTCGATCCGGAACTGATGCGCACCGTACCGTCGACGTACACCGCCTATCAGGGTTTCGATGCGCTGTTCCACAACACGGAGGTAATGATCAGCCGCTTCGTCAACGTGCTGAGCGAGCCGATAGCCCTTTCTGCCATCGAACACATCGCCAAATACCTGCCACGCGCCGTGAAGGACGGCAACGATTTGGAAGCTCGTGAAGCCGTTGCCTACGGAAGCACCATAGCCGGACTTACGATGCAACTCACCAGCGCCACGGCCGAGCATTCGATGGAACACGCCATGAGTGCCTATCACCACAACCTGCCGCACGGTGCGGGTCTCATCATGATTTCGAACGAGTTCTACCGCTTCTTCATCGAGCATCATGCCTGCGACGAACAATTCGTGAAGATGGCGCGCGTGATGGGAATGCCCGATGCGGACAAACCCGAGGATTTCCTCACGGCACTTGCCGGCCTGCAACGTGCCTGCGGCGTGGACAACCTGAAAATGAGCGACTACGGCTTCACTCGTGAGGAGTGCGACACGCTGGCTCGCAACGCCCGTGATACGATGGGCGGCTTGTTCGCAGCCAATCCCTGCGAGATGACGCATGAGGATTGCGCAGCTATTTTCGAAAAAGCGTATAGATAACCTTTAATCAGCATATAAACAGCGTTATGGTAACGGAAAAGCCATAACGCTGTTTATATTATATGAGCTTTTGAATAATATATTTTGAGCTTGACAGTAATTTTCGCTCCGTTTTATCACCGTACCTTTGCATTATAAAAATAAGAAACAATCATAGCAATGAAAACAACGAATCTGAAAACCGCAGCCATTACAGCCTTGTTCGGAATAGGACTGCTTGCCGGCTGCACGAACAGTACAACAAATCAAAAAACAAGTGATATGAAAACATTAAATCTTACGCAAGAATGGGACAAGACCTTTCCGCAGAGCGACAAAGTGAACCACAGCAAAGTAACATTTACCAACCGCTACGGCATCACGCTGGCGGCCGATATGTATGTGCCGAAGAATGCCACAGGGAAGCTGCCCGCTATCGCCGTCTGCGGCCCGTTCGGGGCTGTCAAGGAGCAGGCTGCCGGGCTTTATGCCCAGACAATGGCCGAGCGCGGTTTCCTGACCGTCGCTTTCGACCCCTCCTATACCGGAGAGAGCGGTGGTGAACCCCGATACGTGGTATCACCAGACATCAATACAGAGGATTTTTCGGCTGCTGTCGATTTTCTTGCGACCAATGACAAAGTCGATCCCGAGCAAATCGGTATCATCGGCATCTGCGGCTGGGGCGGACTGGCCATCAATGCCGCTGCCGCAGACCCGCGCATCAAGGCGACAGTCGCTTCGACGATGTACGACATGAGTCGCGTCAATGCCAACGGCTATTTCGATGCCGACGACAGCGCCGAAGCCCGCAACGCGCTCCGCAAGAAACTGGCAGTGCAGCGCACAGAGGACTTCCGTAACGGTTTCCCGAAGCCGGGTGGCGGCGTGCCCGACGAACTGCCTGCCGATGCTCCGCAGTTCTTCAAGGACTACCATGCCTACTACAAGACTCCGCACGGTTATCACAAACGTTCGCTCAACTCCAACCAGGGACGGAATGCGACGGAAGCCATCCCGTTCATCAACTTCCCACTGATGAGCCGTGCGGATGAAATCAAGAATGCCGTGCTTGTCATCCACGGCGAAAAGGCGCACTCCCGCTACTTCGGCGAAGACGCGTTCAAGAAGTTGAAAGGCGACAACAAAGAGTTGCTGATTATCCCCGGGGCCAACCATACGGACCTTTACGACAATCTTAAGGCAATTCCATTTGATAAAATCGAAAAATTCTTTACCGGTAACTTGAAATGATATGATAAAAGTAAAATCCCTCCTTACGGCAGTCGTGGCCTTATTGACTGCGACTGCCTACAACGGAAATGCGAACAAAGCGGCAAACAGCGACAGCAAACCCAATATGGATATGGTAACAGACAGTTCGAAAACACTGATAGTCTATTTCTCAAAAAGAGGCGTGTTATTGACAAAGGCAACACGGAAGTAGTTGCGGAATACATCAAGGAAATGACCGGTGCGGATGTATTCCGCATAATGCCGGACAAAGAGTATGAGAAAATACAAGATTATGACGAACTGGTGGAACTTACCAGAATAGAGCATGAAAATGACGAGCGTCCGACATTCAATGGCAAGATAAACGACATCGGCAAATACGACACCATATTTATCGGCTCTTCGATCTGGTGGTACACCTTTCCGCAGGTCATGTACACATTCCTTGACAGTTATGACCTCAATGGAAAGACCATAATACCGTTTACGACGCATGAGGGTAGCGGATTGGCAGACGTGGTTGAAGTCCTGCGTAAATATTATCCCAACGCGACTGTTGCCGAGGGGCTTGCCATACGCGGACGTGATGCAGTGAAATCAAAGGAGAAAGTGGTCAGGTGGCTGGAGAAAACGGGCTTCTGAAAAATTCGATTAAAACAAAAGAGACATAACGATGAAAATACTTGTATTGAACGGGAGTCCGCATCCGAAGGGCAGTACAAAGCAAATGGTGACAGCTTTTGCCGAGGGGGCTGTATCGGTCGGACATGAGGTGACGGCAATAGATGTGTGCCGTAAGAATATCAAAGGCTGTATGGCCTGCGAGTATTGCCATACAAAAGGTCGAGGCAGTTGTATACAACAGGATGACATGCAGGAAATCTACCTGTCGCTGAGAGAAGCGGATATGCTGGTGATCGCTTCCCCGATTTACTACCACGGCATTTCCGGGCAACTTAAATGTGTCATAGACCGCTTTTATTCTGCGGCCTACCCGAGCAAGCCTACCCGTCTGAAAAAAATAGCCATGATTTTAAGTTCCGCAGACGCGGACATGTATGATGGTGCGATGTTCTCATTCAAAGGAGATTTTCTTAATTATCTGGGACTTGAAAACTCAGGTGTTTACACCGCTCATGGAAGCGAGAACGGCTCAAAAAAGAAATTGGACGAGTTGAGAATGTTTGGCGAATCGTTAAGATGAAAATGACCTGCCTGTTTTTCCAAATATCGACTAAAATATGAGTATATCGACTAAAAAAAATCACAATAGCCTGTTAATGTTTACCCTCACGCTCGGAGTGTTCGGAATTCTGAACACCGAAATGGGTGTGGTGGGCATTATTCCTATCATAGCGGACACTTTCGGTGTTACGGTTCCGGATGCAGGTTGGACGGTCAGTCTCTTTGCGCTGATTATCGCCTTCTCGGCTCCCGTCGTGCCATTGCTTTTTTCACGGGTAAACCGCAAAACGGTCATGGTACTTGCCTTGTCCGTATTTGTGATATCCAACCTTGTTTCGGTCTTCACGACAAATTTTACCGTACTGCTGATAACCCGTGCCGTTCCGGCATTCTTTCATCCGTTGTACGTATCCATCGCTTTTTCAACTGCCGCCTCGTCCGTCAGTCGGGAGGAAGCTCCGAAAGCCGTTTCCAAAATCTTCGCCGGAGTATCGGCGGGAATGGTGCTCGGAGTACCTATAACAAGTTATATCGCCAGCGAATTTTCGTTTTCGGCGGCAATGGTATTTTTTACCGTTGTCAATGCGGCGGTACTCCTTGCAACCCTTTTCCTGATACCGTCCATGCCCGTTAAGGAACGGTTATCGTATGGTACGCAACTCGGCGTATTGAAAAAGCCCGTATTATGGAATTCTTTCCTTGCAGCGTTGTTGATGAATGCGGCCATGTTCGGCTTTTACAGCTATTTGTCTGATTACCTGATAACGGTCACGAATGTCTCCTTCAAAGTGATAAGCATCCTGCTGTTCGTTTACGGTATGGCAAATATCGTCGGCAATATCGCAGCCGGGAAATTGTTGTCACAACGTCCTTTCGCCACGTTGAAATACGTACCTATCATTATGACGATGCTTTATCTCGCTCTTTACGGGCTTGGGGAATTTACCCTACCGACGGCAATCGTCATTCTGGTATTGGGAATATTCGCAGGTATTGCCAACAATGGTAATCAATTCATGGTATCCACTTCCGCGACCGAAGCCCCCGATTTTGCCAACGGTCTATTCCTGACCGCCGCAAATCTCGGCACTACGCTGGGAACGGCAATATGCGGCGTGTTCATAACCGTATAGGGTACACATTCGTCCCCGTTAGGAGCCGTGGTATTCCTTATTATCGGGATTATAAGCATTGTCATCAGAAACAGTTTGATGAATCGTGAAAAACACATCATATCGACAATATGAAAACATCGCCCATGTGGAGGATAATTTTCGAAGCCTTTCCATCCGCCTGACCGAGGAAGACCTGCATGACTTGGATACGGCATTCCCTGCTCCGATACGAAAAATACCGTTGGCAGGCTGGTAATAAACAACAAAAAAGAACGAAAATGAAAAAGATACTATTAGTCGCAACAATTATATTCTCCTTGAATGTATGTTTGTTTGCACAGAAACAGGAGAACTTTAATCACATTGGTTTATATACAATGCGTATCGGAAAAATCGAAGCCATTGTTATCAGCGATGGACACCTTTGTGTGAATCCGGTACAAGCAGAATTTGCACAACGTATTGATTCTGTCAAAGTCGCTAAAACTCTTCAGGAGCATTTCGCACCTGTAACGGAAGTCGATTTGGCAATGAACATTCTTTTGCTGAAAATAGGGAACCGTTATGTGCTGATAGATGCCGGTGCAGGCTACGTGTTTGGCTGTGAAAGCGGATGGCTTGCTGCGAATCTTAGCTATGCAGGGATTCAACCGGATAAGGTCACGGACATTATTATTACCCATGCCCATCCCGACCATATCGGAGGTTTGACAGACAAGAAAGGGAATCTCGTATTTCCGAATGCTGAAATCTATCTCTCTCGTGAAGAATATAATTTTTGGATGTCTCCAGCTCCGGATTTTACCCAAAGCACCATGACAGACAAAAAACACATGAAAATGCTCGTGGATGTAGCACAAAAGAACATTCGTTCTGTAACAGACAAACTGCATTTGTTTCAAAAAGATGAAGAACTATTGGGATGTTTGCAGATGATACCTGCTCCGGGACACACTCCGGGACATACCATACTCCGGATACACTCCGGAAGAGAAGAAATCTATCATATTGCGGACGTGGTACATTCTGAAATTATCTCGTTTGAACATCCCGAATGGATTTATAATAGTGATACGGACTACAAAGAAGGAATAGAAACCCGCAAGAAAATATTAGAACAATTAAGTAATTCCGGTTCGTTGTTCTTCGCATATCATTTGCCGTGGCCGGGATTGGGATATGTAAAATCCACAACGGACGGATACGAATGGGTGCAGAAACGAATTGCTATGCCGTATTAAATTAAAAGGGAATAACTATGACCAACAATACAATTGACATTATGCTGGCACACCGCTCCATCCGTTCATTCACGGACAGAACGGTAAGCGATGAAAACTTGGATGCTATCATCCGTGCAGTACAAGCGGCCCCAAACTGGGTAAACCTGCAACTCGTTTCCATGATCGTGATAAGAGAGGCAGAACGACGAAAACTGTTTGCCGATTTGTGTGGACATCAGCCGCACATTGCCGAAGCTCCTGTATTCTTGATATTCTGTGCTGACTACTACCGGATAGCTCTTGCTTGCAAGGCAAAAGGGCAGACTCTCGATGAAGTGATGCAAGACATCGACACGTTGCTCGTGGGTGCGCACGAAGTCGGTATCGCTCTCGAAGCAGCTATCGTTGCTGCCGAATCTTTGGGATTGGGCACAGTCCCTATCGGGGATGTGCGTAAGAACGCAAAAGAGGTCATTCGTGAACTGCAATTACCGAAATATGTTTTCCCTATGTTGGGATTATGTATTGGTTATCCGGCAAATGACCCCGGTCTGAAACCGCGCTTTCAAAAAGAGGCAATATGTTTTGAGGAGACATATAATACTCATTTGGAAAAACAATTGGCCGAGTATGACAAAACCTATTCACAGTATCTGTTGAAACGTTCGTGGAATAACCGAGTTGGCAACTGGACTGACTTGGCCGCAGACTTTTACCTGTATCCGTATCATTACGAGGGAGTTGCCGATGTATTACGAGAACAGGGATTCGTGTCGGCTAAAACTGATAAATGATTCTTCGCCATGCACATTGCAATCACGACACTACCGGGATACACTCCGCAAGAGAAAAAACTGCTTGCACAACGGCTGAAAGAAGCGGCTGCAAACCTTATGGGTGTAATTCCTTGTACCGTTTCCGTATCTGTAAAGGACTTGTCAATAGAGAATTGGGATGATTTTATCAAAGAATTACCAGATGATGAAATCGTTATACCTGAAACATATAATTAGTGTTGCCTGATATTTACTTACAACTATAGGGATAATTAAGCACAAATAATTTTATGGCAGTTTTTATCTACCCTAATAATCAAATAACATCTGGATTTATAAATAAGTAATTGACATGAAAGAAAAAATCAAAAATTCTTCTCTTTTTTTGAAGGGAAGCAACACCTGGCCCACTTCGCTACTGAACAGGATGTAGCGGAAGAACTGTTTGAGTTACTTTCCGAAGCGAGAAGACTCTATCTTCAAAATGTGATTGTGGAGGGCAAACGGTATAGCCGCTATGTGGATGACTTCATAAATAGTCATCGATACATCAACTGCGATAATGCGGTTTGCCGGAACTGCCATGAAATGAACATCCATATCGTCAAGGGACTGCTGACAGAATGTACCCACCCTATCCAACCTCTTTTTACCGCATCAGACTTCTCTTTTAAGGAGTGCATGGAGTTGCGAAAGCAGTATGATATGTCGGAGCCATTGCCAACACAAGTCGTGCATCGTACCGATAAGGTGACGAATGCTCCGCCGCTTTCTTTCGGCTGTAACTTCACTCAAAAACAGATGGCGGGTATTGTGTCCTGTGCCAATACCTATAATCTATTTTGTGTTTCTATGCTTCGCATCGAGGATATGGAAGCTCTCTTTTCTTGCAAAGAGGGTTTTCATATCCGGGTGAACAATCTACGCCATGTGGCCATCCTTTTCGATGCGCTTCTCGAAAATTCGTTTATCCAATTTCGCTGGCAATCAGTTCTTGACAGAGGCAAATTTCTACAATCCAAGGACGGATCACGGTTTGTTTCTGCCTCAAGTCTTTCATCTGCACTCTCTGCGGTCAGAGGTAATATGACATCAGTTGCCTATATCATTAGGCAAACTATTGGACAATTGAAAGAATGATATGAACTCGCTATTGTCCCAGTTTTAATAGGACAATAGCGAGTGATAATATTTTCAATTATAGACTTGTGCTTGTTTCATTTACATCCAGTTTTACTATTTACCAATTGGATGAAATCTGCGGTTCGTTGATTATAATTGATCCAGTCTGTAGACAAACTGTAAAATGCACATAGTTCAGTATATAATTCATCTAATTTAGATTTGTCTGTTATGTCTGCACCCTGTTTGACAACATTAAGAAATCCCATATCGTTGAAGGATATATAGGGAAATTTGAAAGGAAGAATGCGCTTTCCGTCCATTGCCCATGCAGCACCCATCTCATTGGTACACACCTCACTTCTTTTATAATTCTCAGAAATCATACATAAAATGAAGTCGCAACCTTTCATGTTTTTGACAATCTCATTTCTAAAATCCTCACCAGTATGAATTGCAGAATGATCTAATGTACAAAAAATATCAGTTCTCTCAAATTTACATCCCAACATTAGAATTTCCTTAACAAATCCATTTACAATATCTTTATCTTCAGAGGAATGGCTTATGAATATCTTTTTAGGGTGGTTATAAAGGCTTGCTAAAATCCGATAACAAGTTCTGATATCTCCGAAGGAATATGCTGAAATGAATCCATTAAAATTAATGGTAGAAAGGGCATTATTTAAAATATCTGCGATCTCTGGCTGCTCTTTTTGTAGGTTTGGTATTAATTGCTTAGAGATATTTATTAGTTGCATAGTATTAGGCCCTATTGTGGAATTATAATTAATCTTCATTCGCTGTAATACTTTTATTCCCTGATTTACCAGTTCTCTTATTGTATTCATAATTATTTGTATTTCTAATTTTCAACTTATTCAAAAATCCCCCTTATTTCATAGTGGAAGATATACCTATATAGACATATCACTAATGGGTAATTTTTTCTTTCTTGTTATCTCGATGCAGTGTTTATCAGCTCTGCATTTAACCTAAAAGCGTTTGCGTCAATTCCCATTTGGTAAATCTTAATGTCAGGATTAAGTTTCCGTGCAATGCTTATTATTTTTGATTTCTCATCTGCATTCATGTTGATTCCCAAATAGACAGACTCAAAACACTCTCCTCCGATTTCAGGAAAAGCCCGAACCTCTTTCCAATCAATCGGCCCCTTATGATCATTTTGACCTGGCAATAAACTCATATATGTTGGCCAAGGGTCTAAAATGAATAACCTCACCTCTTGTTCATGCTCCCATGCCTTTGCTTTTGTGGATAATTGATAATGGAAGAAATCTTTTGCATCCCTGAAATAATCAGGTTTTTCCACAATATCCTTATACTGTACTTCCACTTCAGCACAGCCAATCATAATTCCACCCTGCATATGAGAAAGGTATTTTCTGACTTTCTCCATATCCAAACCGATGCAAATACCTTTGTGTTTGCTGTAATAGCTCCACATCAAGATTGAATCATGTATCTTGGAAAGGCTACATATCCACACCTCTTCTCTGGTTCTACGAAATGGATCTCTTCTTAATTCTTCGATAATTTTCGGAGTCCATCCTCCACACGCTTCTTTCGGAACATTGGAGAAATCAATTAACGATGGGTGGCAATCAAACGGGTCGTTCAACTGCGTAGCATTGGTAAATTGAAGATTACTATAATGTAACATCATCAATCCACCGGTAAAATCAAGATATTTATATAATTTGACTGCTCCCATAAACTTATTATTCCGTCCTCAATAATTCATCCACAGTGACATCCAAAACTTTGGATATTTGAATTAGCATCTCCACATTGGGCTGTGTTGTATTGGTAACCCATTTGGAAATTATGGCAGGATCCTTATCCAATTGTTCTGAGAGCCATTTATTATTTCTATTTTTCTCTGCGAGAACGACTTTGATTCGATTTAGTAGTTTACGCTCCATGTTATATATATATTCTATCCATACATATACAAAGATAGGCATTATTTGGAGAATATATTTGATTAAACAGGATATATTTTGTGGTAAAACCGCAATAAAATGAGTAAAACATCAATTTTGGTTATACGGTTTTATAGCACCTGCTGTTTTAAGAATGTTAATCACTTTTTTACATCACAGATACAGACGATTTAGAATATATTCATGGGAACTATATGGTATCAAATGTACGATATAATAACATATAGTAGCTGTGTATTAGATTGATATAAAATATATTTCGGTTCAAGCGTGGGAACCTGTCAGTTTATCTACTTTGAGGTATCGCCAAACACCTTGTTACGAATAAACAGCCAACCCACGCCAGACGTATAACAATACCGCATGGGCGATTGATTGCATACGCAAGCATGAACGTTCGTACCGTTTATCCCCGTAACTCAAAAATTGGCGATTTTCAAAGTAAGGATAAAACTAAACGCTTCAATAATATGTATTTGCCGGAGGAGACTTGCAGTCTTTCCGACACTGCAAAGATAGGTCAAGAGAAGAATAAAATCAAATTTAAGTATTTGAATTTTTGTTCTCTACCGGATAATACTTGTTTTATTCTGCGCCGTAAAAACGTTCATGCCGGGTTGGCACAGGTAATATCTTACAACATTTCCAGATATCCCAATCTTAATAGAATATACGATATGCCAGACAAGGTATTTACCGAGTTCGGCAATCTCGATGGGCTTCGGTGTGGGGCGGGAATACCAACACTATGGTTGTCGGTGGTGTCTTGTGGAGTTTCATATCCTACAAGGCGTGTATCGAAGGGAGAATTGTCTTAACAGCGTTATGGTCGATAGCTTTTTAGGTGTTATGAAATCGGGACTATTTTATGCTGAAAAGATAGAATCTGTCGAAAATTTTACGAAAGTTTTAGATGAATATGTCGATGTATAGAACAAAAAGAATTGAACCGTGGTTAAATGAAAAGAGTCCGGTATTATACCGGACTCTTTCAAAAGAATTACTTGGGGGCATTTCATTTTAACACAGCCCCTTTGTGAGAATTGTTCGTTTCGATAGGTGTTAGCGAACGCTGACGGTGGCTACTTTGCCATCGGCTTTTACCACATAGAAGCCGGGCTCGACTGTAATTATAGTATTTTCATGCCCGATTCCGTGAATCTTGCCGTCTATACCATATACAGCCACGTTGCTCGCTCCTTCGACAATGATAACGCCTTTGGACGTTTTAATCGATATGCCGTCGGTGTGCGTGTCGTCAATGCCAGACGGTGCGGTCTCGTATGTATTTGAAAGACCCGATTCACCTTCGGCGTAAACAGCAGTCACATTGTAGCTATGGTTGTCTGTCTCTGATGTAGAGCTTGTAAGGTTGTCGACATATTTATTATCTGTTACTACGGCATCGTTAATCTTGATACAGTCACGATAGATATTGTACCCGATAACCGTGTAGCTGGGCGTACCACGAGTGTAACTGATATCGTCTATCAGCCAAGCCTCTGTCTGATAGGAAATGCAGCGAATCGCAAAGTATTTGGAGCCTTCCGGGAGTTGGACCTCAACTTTCGACCACCCGAGGTTTGCCGAGTATGTATCGCCTAACTTAACGAAATCGGCCGGAGTGTTACCGGTAGTTGAATATAGAACTTCGAACTGGTCGTAACCGTAGTTGACATTTGTCGAGCGATTCCAAAAACTGATGGTTTGCTCCATGCCGGGAAGTTCGGGCGAAATCAACCAGTCATCGTTGGCCTTTGTCGTCGAAGAGAATGCTGCGAAGCATTTGGATCCAGAGTGGGCAAAGTTTGCTACCTTGTTCTGGCTCTCTTCATCGATGCCTTCGATATCGAAAACGATATATGACATGGGTTTACTCTGATTCTCAAACATGACATCACTAAGGCCAAATGTTTCGTCTCCGTCGATGTCGTAGAATGTGTAGTTCTCGGCCTTTCCAATCGCGAACGACTCATAGGCTTCAAGGTCGTCGGTCACCGGTATGGTCTTGCTCTCTGTATCGGGAGAGTCCCATGCGAGGGTTACTTGATTGCCTTCAACGGCTCCGTTAATGGTGACAACCGGAAGTTCAGAGGCGATAAATTCCACTGTCTTAGCCTCGCTTTCGTTATTTGACAAGTCTTCATCTGAATCGTACACTACATTCACTTTATAAGTCGTGGCCTCGGTTTGTGTAACGGTCGGACGTACTGTGATTTCGACGGTTTGCTTGGCCGACACTGCGAGATGCTCGATATTTACAGTTTCAACCACATCGTTGTCGGAAAGAAGCTGTACGGCGATGTTGTCCGCATCGTGTGTGCCCATGTTGGTGATTGTGGCTGTCACCTTGTTGTCAACGCCCACGGTCATGGTTGCCGGAGTCGTGAGGCCTGCCACTGCGACATCATGGCCTAAGAATTCTCGCACTTCGATGTTATCGAGCAGGAAGTAATCTTGCTGTGAACGGGCGTTCACGTTTACACCCACTTGGACTACTTTGCCCTTGAATTGCGCAAGCGAAACGAATACGCGTTGCCAACCTGTGCCTACCGAATTGGTATGAATGGGCTCGGTCAGGTAATAGGTTTCACCACTGGGAATGCGCACTGTGGGTGCGAGATCAAAGAGGTCGTCGGTGGTACCGCAGTAATAGAACGACAATCCTACTTTGTCGCTTTCTGGAATTAGAATCTTACCCGAAAGCAATAGATTGTTCTCCTTAGCAAGGAAGGGTTCGAGGTAGAACATGCCTTGATCATCGTCCTGAGGCATGCACACCGGCTGGTAGCACGATTGAGCCGTGCTCCAATATGCGCCTTCATTCATCCACACGTGTTGAAGCAGAGCCTCGGGGCATGATTCCTTGAACGGAACGGTATAGGCATTGCCCACCGGAATCATTTGCGTGAACCCATTGATGGGATTGCGCCCGACACGGTTTTCGGCGAATATGTAAAATATGGCAAGAGCCTGTTCTCCGTTTTCAGGAAGGTCGATAGTGGTAGTCCAACCCTTTTTCGCATCTTCCGCAGTTAGCCCAGTCGCCACGATTTGCGTGTTCATGTCGACCATCGTATATGTGATCAAGTCGCTATTGATGGAATCGCCGTCCACATCTTGTGCCAACGGATTCCAAGTGACTGTAACCTGTCCGGGAACGGTCGCACTCTCAACGATTTTGCAATCGGTGGGAGTAGCCGGCAGTTTCAATCCTGCATAGGCATCTTTGTCGTAAGGTATGCCTTCTCCGAATTCGTTCGATGCTACAATCGTATAGTGAACAGTGGTTTCTTCGCCTACAACATCTTTGAATGTGAGGGGTGCTCCGGGTGATACGTTCGTGAATGTATGTACCAAGTTCCCGTCTCGGTTCACTTTCACATCGGCGATTGATGCAAGCTCGTTGCCAGCTATGTTTTTATCGGGAGCATTGAAGCTGACATCGATGGCTGCCGAGCCATCGGGTTGGGCCGTGAATTTTACGTTTTCGACGATGGCCGGTGCAGAATCGGGAATAGGTGCTTCGATGGTGAAATTGTCGATATAGATCGAGCCCATGTTCTTCTTCGACAGGCCGTGGATACCTATGTAGTATATTCCTGTCGTTTCGGGTGTGATGAGTGCATAGTATGTGCGATAGGTGGCATCGGTAAGCTCGGTGACACCAATGAGTTCGGTAGTCATGGCGCTCACGTTGCATTGGTCGCCCATCTTCACTTCAAAGTGGTCTTTGTAGTACTCAGACTCTCCTCGTGCGTCAAATGCCAAACGATAGGCTTTGCCCGCTTCGAGTTTCACGGGAGCCGACATTAGCCAATCGTCCATGTCGTTTTGCCAGTTGAAGCCAATGAATGCGCAGCCCGATTCTTGCCAGCCCCATGTATTGTTGTTGTCATCGTTGGAGTCTATGACTGTGAATGGGCAGAAGTCGTCGCTTGTAGCGAGTTCGTTGGTGTAAGGCGGTATAATGTTTCCCATCACCACGGCATTTGATTTGGCCTCGTTCGATACTGTGCCTTCGAATGTAGCCGTTACTTTATATGTATATATCGATAGTTGTTCCGGTTGGGCTACTGCATCCTCGCATTGTGTCGCTGTGATGCCATCGGCTACAACTGTTTCCTTGACTCCGTTGTTGTAGCGGGCTACCGTATATGTCACCTCGCTTGCGTCGAAATAGCCGTTGTTTTCGGAAGCTGTTACAGCATCCCAGCTTATGTTGAATGTGCCGTTTTCGTAAGCGATGACAACGTTTTCCGGGGCGTATGGCTTGTCGGGGCCGACCCACAAGTTCACTTTATTGCTCGACGGAGAATCACCGATGCTATTGCTTACGATGACTGTGAATTTGTACATATCGGCTTTGGTTACTTGAATGGGTGCGTTGATCGGTGTGCCGGGAGCCGCATTGCCCTGAGCTATTTCCCCATCGTTTGCCATGACTTTGTATGAGAGGTTTCCGGTAAGTTCATTGCCGGCAAATGTTTTGCTCGGCATGGTGAATGTGGCGTTACCGCTCAGAGCACCTTCGCCGAACGATACTGTCAGGTCGGAAACGGCAGCCGGGGCTCCGTCCTCGGCAAGCGGCGCAACGATGTGCATGCCGCACACCTCGCCTTGCAAGTCGCATATTTTGGACACGGCGTATCCATTGTTGAAGTCGATCGAGTAAAGTGCAGTTTCTGCGTCGGTACAAGAGGCATAGTATAGGATGCCCGTTTTGCTGTCGTAAGCTGCCGACGTGAGGTAATGCGAAACGATGCCAATATTCGTGAGCATGGTTTCTTCGCCGGTGCTTTTGTTTATCTTCACAAGGCGGCCATCTCCATAGATTCCGTATAGCGCCTCGGCATCGCATGCCAATGCGCTATATGGCTCTGCGAGAGAGCGAATAGTGCCGGTTCGTTTCACCGGAGTCAGGCTCATCGTGCCTAGCTCGTAGCCGCTCAGGTCGATGTTATAAAAACAGCCGTATATGACGCTGCCATCAGAGGTCATGCACTCCGACATCAAGTTGAAATCGGCATTATGATTATCTTCGATCAATGTCCAGTCGCTCATGTCGAATACCCGATAATATGCTCCATATACTTGACCTCCGAATTGGTCCATGAGACAGCAAATGTATTTGCCGTCGAGGGCGGCTCCACCGTTACCTGCATTCATGGTATCATCGGTTTTGATGGCTTTCAGTCCATTTTCGTTTATAGAATATATGCCAACATTGAGTCCGGCATTGCTTTGAACCACAGAACCGATAAGGTCGGGTATTTTTACAGCCGTTGCGGCAGGAGCCTTATTGGGCGAGAAAGCAGTGGAGGCAATGTTGTTTTGATTGGTCACACTGTTACCTCGGAATGTGGTAATACTCCTGCGTTTGAAATGATCCTTTATCTCGCCTCGGGTTTTGATCGTCTGGGCATTTTGCTTCACAACTACATAGGGAGATGTGACGGCAGATGCCGAAAGCGCTAAACACAATAGCGCTGCTAGTACTAATAAAATATTAAATTTTTTAGACATAAATAGAAATTTTGAATATAAAGTTTATAGATTATTTGCATAAGATGATGATTCGATGTGTAAAAGTAATATTTTTTCGAATAAAAAAGGAAAATATTGTTATAAAAAACGGTGAATTTTGAATTTTTTGTTACTTCTCAGATAATGTTTGATTTATTTTGTGCTTCATATCAGGTTGGCGCAGGTAATATAGCGTATTCAGATTGTTTTATTTTATTGGGGTGGGGGTATATAGATAGGTGAGTCCAGACTTTGTTACTTTCCCTGCCAAAGAAAGTCCCTGTTACATTAATTCACTTTCTTTGTTCATTCTTCTCAGCAGCGAGAAGGATGAACAAAGAAGCACCGCCGCAGTTATCGGGCTTAACGGTTTGCCGCCATGGTCACCGTTGGGGTCTGCGGAATTCGCATTTGCTCAAACAGTCCTCGCCCTCTTTCCTCAGTCTCCCTTGCGTCTTCACCGCCCGATAAAGGCGGGGACTTTTTCCGTTTTTGAGAGCTTTTCTAACCCCTCCGTCACTGCGTGCCACCTCCCCTATATTTCCTTACGGAAACACCCCGTAAGGCTACGGGACACGGCAGGGAGGAGTGTAAGAGTACCCCTCTGTTATTATACCGATAGCCATTTGCCGGTCTCTTCGGGGGTGAAGCCTCTTTGGTGGGCATAGTGTTCGCGCTGGGTTTCGTCGATGTGCCCGATGTGGAAGTAGCGGGCATCGGGGTGTGCGATGTAGAGTCCGGCGACAGAGGCATTGGGCATCATGGCGCCGTTTTCGGTGAGGGTTATTCCGATACGCGAGAAGTCTAACGCTCTGTCCCAATCGAAGAAAAGGGAATGGTCGGGCAGGGAGGGATAGCCTACTGCCGGACGTATCCCTCTATACCGGACGGAGAGGAGGGACTGCAAGTCGAGGTCGGGTTCATCGGGGGCATAACCCCAAAATTCTCGGCGTATTTGCCGGTGCAGCCATTCTGCGGCGGCCTCGGCAAGACGGTCGGCGAGGGATTGGAGCAGGAGGGCGGTATAGTCGTCTCCGTCCCGACGCAAGAGCTCTATGCGACGTTGTATCTCGTTTCCGGCGGTGACGGCGAATAGTCCGGCATAATCGGGTTTCCCGTCGTTGGCGGGGCGAATGAAGTCGCTTAAAGAATAGTAGCGGGCATTGGCTTCGGATTTACGCACTTGTTGCCGCAGACAGGGTATGTCGAAATCGCTGTCGGGTAGCCGCAGTCGTATGATATTGTCGTAAGAGGCGGCTTCGGCAAGTAGGTAGCAGGCTTGTGGAGAGGTGTTGTTTTCTGCTTCGAGGGTGTCGAGCAGATGATTCGCCTCTTTGTAGAGCTGCATGGCTTCGGCGGCTTTGGCTCTCTCGGCCGATGGGAAAGAGGCGAGCCAGACGGCTTTGCAGTGGTCGCACCCTTGCATGTCGGCTATGGAGGCATAGCCTGCGCCTATTTTCCATACGGAGAAGAATACCCGCCAGTTGATGAAAGGTCGTATGTCGCCGACAGTGACGGGGACGGTGTGCAATCCCATTTGCCGAGGCCGGGGGGCGGTATATGTGTCCCAATCTATGTAGGGGGCGTATCTTTCGACTTCGGATAGGGTGACTAAATCGACCGGTTTCAAAGAGTTGCGCAGTGCTTCTTGTTCGGTGCGTATGCTGCGGATAAACTCCTCACGAGTTTGGGGATTGAGCAGTTGTGCGGCGATGAGCGGGTTTTGCGATGCGTCGCCGGCATGTATGACCGCACCGCTGTAACACGGGGCGATTTTGACGGCCGTGTGGAGTTTCGAGGTGGTAGCTCCGCCTATGATGACCGGTGTGCGCAGTCCTGCTTTTTCCATTTCGGAAACGACGTGGCACATCTCTTCGAGGGAGGGGGTGATGAGTCCGCTCAACCCTATGAAATCGGCTTGTTCGGCAATGGCTCGCTCCACGATTTTTTCAGCCGGAACCATCACGCCGAGGTCGATTACCTCGAAGTTGTTGCAGGCGAGAATGACGGCGACGATGTTTTTCCCGATGTCGTGCACATCGCCCTTGACTGTGGCTACAATGAATTTTCCCCGTTTGGAGGTTTCTCCATTGCGGGTATTTTTCTGCTCGATGAGTGGTTGCAATATACCCACTGCTTGCTTCATGGTGCGGGCGCTCTTGACGACTTGGGGAAGGAACATTTTCCCGTCGCCGAAAAGTTGTCCCACCCGGTTCATGCCGTCCATGAGGGGTTGCTCGATGACGGCGAGTGCCGAGCCGTATTGACGGACGGCCTCTGCGAGGTCGGTTTCGAGGTGTGTCGATATGCCTTTGACGAGAGCTTGTTTCAGTCGGTCGGCGACAGGTTGCTGATGACGGTCTTCGTCGATATTGTTTTCTTTTTTGATTGCTTCGCCCCGATGTTTCTCGGCGAAGTCGATGAGACGTTCGGTCGCATCCGGCCGACGGTTCAATACGACATCTTCGATGAGCGCAAGAGTTTCGGTCGGTAGATCGTCGTAGGTAATCGATGTGGCGGGATTGACAATCGCCATGTCGAGCCCGTTGCGGATAGCATGATAAAGAAAGACGGCGTGCATGGCTTCGCGAATGAAATTGTTGCCTCGGAACGAAAAGGAGAGGTTGCTCACGCCTCCGCTCACTTTCGCTCCCGGCAGGTTTTCGTGTATCCAAGCCGTAGCTCGAATGAAGTCTACCGCATAGTTGTCGTGGCTGTCGATTCCGGTAGCTATCGCCAACACGTTGGGATCGAATATAATGTCGCAAGGCGCTAATCCTGCTTCTTCGGTGAGGAGCTTGTAAGCCCGGGCGCAGACTTCGATTTTCCGTTCATAGGTATCGGCTTGGCCTTTTTCGTCGAAAGCCATGACGACTACCGCTGCTCCTAACCGTTTGATTTCACGGGCATGCGCGAGGAATGTTTCTTCTCCTTCTTTCAGGCTGATGGAGTTGACGATGGCTTTCCCTTGCAGACATTTCAAGCCGGCGGAGATAACCTCCCATTCGGAAGAGTCTATCATTACAGGAACCCGATAAATGTCGGGCTCGGAGACGATGAGATTCAAGAAGTCTACCATCTCTTTGCGGGCATCGAGCATGGCATCGTCCATGTTGATGTCGATGATTTGTGCGCCGGCCTCGACCTGTTTGCGTGCGATGTCGAGTGCTTCGGTGTAGTTCTTTTCGTGAATGAGCCTCAGGAATTTGCGGGAACCTGCCACGTTACAGCGTTCGCCTATGTTGACGAAATTGTTTTCGGGGCAGACAACGAGATCTTCGAGCCCGCAGATGTGCAGACGGTTGTCTTTCGCGATGGGACGGCGGGGCGAGGCGTTTTGTGTGATTTCCCGATAGCGGGCTATGTGCTCGGGTGTCGTTCCGCAACAACCACCCACGATATTTACCAGTCTCTCGTCGATAAATTCTTTTATTTGTGCAGCCATCGATGCGGGCGTTTCGTCATATTCGCCCAACCGATTGGGCAGTCCGGCATTGGGGTAAGCACTGATGTAATAGGGGGAGATCGATGCCAACCGATGTAGATAGGGTTTCATTTCTCTTGCTCCGAACGAACAGTTCAAACCTACCGAGAGAATTTCGGCATGGGAGACTGCCGTAAGAAAGGCTTCGAGAGTTTGTCCCGATAGCGTTCGCCCGCTCTCGGTGACTGTTACCGAGAGCATGACAGGAAGCTCTCGTCCTGTCGCTTTCATAGATTCCTGTGCAGCAAAAAGGGCGGCTTTGGCATTGAGCGTGTCGAAAATGGTTTCGATGAGCAGAAGATCCACGCCACCTTCTATCAAGGCCGTGATTTGCTCCCGATAGGCTGTCGCGAGTGTGTCGAGGTCGAGATTTCGCAAAGCGGGATTCTCCATATCGGGGGACATGGAACAGCTTTTGTTCGTGGGCCCTATCGAACCGGCCACGAATCGGGGTTTATCGGGTGTTGAATAGTCGTCGGCAGCCTTCCGGGCTATGCGGGCGGCTGCCCGGTTTATTTCCTTTACCTGACTTTCCAAACGGTAGTCTGCCATCGATATGGCGTTGGCATTGAAACTATTCGTCTCGATGATGTCGGCTCCGGCTTCGAGGTAGGCACGGTGTATCTCGTCGATGAGGTGTGGTGCGGTGAGACAGAGCAAATCGTTGTTCCCTTTTAATTCCACTGCCGAATCGGGGAACAACGAACCTCTGAAATCTTGCTCGTTCAGTCCGTAACGTTGTATCATCGTTCCCATAGCTCCGTCGAGAATGAGAATGCGTTGGTTGAGTAGTTGTTTCAATGTCTGCATATATCTCGGTCTATGATTGTCATATAACGAAAGATAAGAATCGGATAAAACGAATATGTTCGTTTTTTTTGCCGAATCGTGTCCTATCTTCACAGTTACAAATATAGGGATAATTGTTGTTTTGTCTACCGAAATATTTGTTATTTGAAATGGAGTATGTAGTGGATTATTCTATTTTTGACCTTATTTTGTAGAGGAAATATTTGAATTTTCTTTTGTATTTAGATATAATGTTTGTAGGCTGCTGATTCGTGTCACAGAAGGCAAGAGGGGCACGCCGTTGTACCGGACGTATATTTGTTCGAAAGAAAATCGAGGCGAGGAGATGCCGGTCGTTTGTCGTTCGATAAAATGATAGCTCCTTGTTATTTCTTGTCAGATTTCTTTCCAGACGATACTTTATCGGGATTTTTGTTGATGAAGTCTTTCCAACTGTTGTAGCTTTTTTCGAGATGAGGCCGGTTGGTCTGGTAGAAATGGCAGAGAGCGGCAGCCAATCCGTCGGTGGCATCGAGAAGGGGAGGCATATTTTCATCGGGGATATGCAGAATGCGCTGTAACATGGCGGCGACTTGTTCTTTCGATGCACTTCCGTTTCCGGTAATCGACATTTTGATTTTTAATGGGGCGTATTCGGTAATGGGAATGTCGCGGGAGAGTGCGGCTGCCATAGCGACTCCTTGCGCTCGTCCGAGTTTCAGCATGGATTGCACGTTCTTTCCGAAGAATGGAGCTTCGATAGCCATCTCGTCTGGAAGATATTGTTCGATGAGGCCTAAGACCCGCTCGAAAATGCGACGTAATCGCAGATAGTGACTTTCGAATTTGTTTAATTGAATCACGCCCAAAGTCATCAGTTCGGGGGTGTTACCGACGATACGCAGGACTCCGTAGCCCATGACGTTGGTCCCGGGGTCGATGCCGATAATAATTCTATCGTTTGTCGTGTTCATTTATAAGTCGATTACTTCCAATAGGGTACTGAATCCCAATACTTGCTTGCCGAATTTCTTTTGCATATCGCAGAGTAGTGTTTCTCCGCACTCTTCGTGCCAACGTTCGAGCGTATCGGTATCGGGCGATTTGAATTGCAGGGAAAGACTTATGCCTTCTTCCTCATTCTCAGCGAAAATACGGGTCAGTTGCGGTTCTTGTAAAGCTCCGTGTTCCAGTACAGCCGGAATATAGAAATTTTTTAACCAACTTATAAATTCATCTTTCCGAGAGTGATCGGCGTGGTATGTGGTGTTGAATATAATCATAGTGGTATGGGGTTATCTTGTTGTTCGGAGAACCATATTATTCTTTTGACAAAGGTAAAAAAAATGGGGGCAGGAGCCAAATTTATTTGGCTCCTGCCGAATGCCTGTTGCCTCGGTCTATTGTGAAGGTAAAAAAACTTCTCAATATTTTGTACAGTCGTAAAAATAGTTTTATCTTTGCACCGCATTAAGGGGGTATTAGCTCATCTGGCTAGAGCGCGACACTGGCAGTGTCGAGGTGAGCGGTTCGAGTCCGCTATACTCCACATCGTTATCCGTCTTTTGAGGTACAACAGTTTATTCCCCGGTAAAACGGGGTTTCTTTTTTTTTATGGGGTTTCAAAAGAGATAATACAAAGCAATAGGGGTAATCACATAGTTTCTGTCGAATGTGGCTTGCAACTATTGTATGCTTTTGCTGTACTGTTCATCGAGTTGTTCTTTATCTGTATGTTTATCATGCTTTTGTGCGTATCAGACAAAACCACATGGACAGTCTTCACTTGGTCGTGTGTGATTTTCCGTGTATATTCCAACCCCTCTCCCCCAGAAACGGTAGTTTCTGGGGGAGAGGGGTTGAGGAAAGTTTCATAGTAATTTCTGATTATGAGATTAACCCCTCCGTCCTTCGGACACCTCCCCTATATTTTGCTGCGCAAAACACAGGGGAGGAGGTTTAAAATATCCTTCCGATAGTAGAACATAAATCCTTATTCAAAGAGTCGACTTTCTTATTTTCAGAATATAGGGAAGAGGGAGATTCTTTTTCTTTTATAGTCTGGCATTTTCATGTGGCGAGCAGGAACTATCCAACTTTCTTCCCTGCCGTGTCCCGTAACATTACGGGGCACGGCAAGGGAGGAGGGTAAATACAATCCATTTCATTCGTTAAAATTCGGGTCTAATCCCTACTAAATTTCTACTGAGTTTTATACCCGATCAATAAAAAAATCGTATCAGCTTATTCTATCAATAAGCTGATACGATTTTTAACCTATTATGATCTTCCGGGGCTATCGAACGACCGGTATTTTTACATTCTCTCGGCTTCCATCGGCATGTACAATACAACAAATATAAATGCCTGTTTGCAAATTGTCAAGGCTCATATTCGTCGTATAACCATCGACATTTTGCATTTTCATTACAGCGCCGTTCATATTCACCAAAGATATACTCGATAGAGCTTTGTCAGTTTGTACCACCAAGTAGCCTCCATATGTATAAACTACTGTCGAAGCTAATGTTTGGAGTTCTACTTTTGACTCCCGGTCGTTATTCAGATATACTGGTATCTTCACAATTCTACTTACAGCATCGTTATTGGCTAACACGATTTGTGCTTCATATAAAGTATTTCTCTGTAATTGGGTTGCATCTAATGATACGGTGAGCGTTTCCATAACAGAAGGAGCGACAGAGAATTCATATTTATCAAGCGAGAGCCAGTTGATAGTCGGGGTGCGATTACCCGTTACATTCGCGCGAATACAGAAGTTACTATTTAAACCTAAGTCTCCTGCTGACCACCATGTATTGCCAAATTTAACCATATCGCCGAAGCCATTTTGTACATGACCGCCATCGATACCAATCACAAAGTCTGTCGGTTCAAAGCCATCTATATTAACACCTATCCATAAATCGGTATTCCCTATCGTCAGAGGTTGTTCGAGCACAATATGATTCCAAGACTGTGCTATTGGGGAAAAAGTCTGTCTCATCAATTCATTTCCGGCATTTGACTGTGAGCCTTGACCGAAAATTACCACTTGAGCTTTGCCAGGTACGTCGTTTATATATACATCGACACTACTGATTTGCATACCCGACAATCCAGCAAGCATATTGCCCGGAAAATACTGTGCATACACGGCCGAAGAACCACCGCTGAGCGATACTTCGCTTTCGAGCCCGTTGTCATAGCGCAATACGAATTCTGCCTGCGACTCGGTTTCTTTCGCTTTAACCGAATGGGATTTCGCAGACTTTGTAAATTTCCAAGAAGGTTTGCTATTTTTTGTAGCAAAAGCCGACTGCTTGCTGCCCGGAGAGTGAGGTAGAGCATAAAGTACCGATGCTGTTCCTGTAAGCTCTGCACTACCTTCGTTCTTTATTTCTAGCGTTACCGGTCGTACGTCGAACGATTGGTACGAATCGATGATACTTAATCCGGGTTTAATGATCGGTGAATTGTCGGAATGTTCCACGACCAGTGTATAATCTTCTGTTTCTCCATAACCATATTGACCGCAAGCGCTAAGAATGTCTTCATAAGAAGCTATGATTCGTAGGCGTCTTTCTCCCGGCACGACTACCGCCTCGTCAGGAATCGATACTTTAATAGATCCCTTAGGAAGATAACCGATAAACTCGCCCGCTTCGTCGAACGAGCCGTTTCCATTCCAATCTACCCATGCACCTATATATAGACTTCCGCCTTCACACTCTACGTTCAAATCTAGCACTTCACCGGGTTTAATGCTTGTTTTCATATCAGAAAAATCGCTGTATACGTTACCCTCGCTTGGGTTGCTAATGCTTCCAATTTTGACTGAGGTAATGTATTCGTAACTTGCATCCGTCGAATACGATTCGCAAACTATCCCTTCTTCTCTTTTTGTAATAGAGAAAAACATGGATTGATGGGCTGTTTGTTCATCGCCTTCCGTGACATTGCGTATTTCGATATTATGTTTACCCGGTTGCGAACAATCGATCCGTTGGTCAAACGTGTGTTTGTAGCTCTCCATAGAAGCTAGTGTCACACCCAGTTCTTCGGTTGCCAGTAATTTATCGTCTAAATATAATTGAAGTTTCGCATCGGATATAGCTTGCTCACCGATATTCATTACTTCCACCTGTACCTTTTCATATTTGTCGCTTGCTGTTTCCAAAGGAGATAATAAACGTTCGAACTTCAATGCTTTTTGTGCAATGTAGTCGCCGTCGCCCGTTAAACAGTAACACATGGATAACTGAGAGGTCATATATTCTTCGTAAGCCTCCATCCAAATTAAACCTATTCCGGGGACATTGCTACATGTGAACACACTGAAAGCACAATTATGCGTTTCGTTGTCTACTTTGGCGGCTGCTACCGAAAAGAAACCGCTTTCTAGACAGATTGTTTCGTCCAATTCAACCGAAAATTCGTAAATGCGTGCCAAATCATCATATTCGCTTGCACTCACTCCGGTGAATTTTCCCAAGACATCGAATTCTTTGCGGTAGACTTCTTTGCCGGGGTAACCGTCGGCTCCCATTTCATAAAACGCCACTTCAAAACGGATCGGTTCTGTCATTTCGCCATTTTCATCGATGCCGCCACGGTCGGCGCAAGACAACTACTCGTAATTTTCTTCGTCCCAAAACATGAATCTCCCTAACCAGCGAATTCCGTTCACTTTCTGATAGCATCCAGAAAAGGATTGGTAAAATTTGGTAGCTCCGTCGGCACGACCCATATCGGAACTTTGTTGTCCCATATAGTCGGCATCGCTACTAAATGCACCTGAGAGAACGGTATTAGGAGGACACCCCAATGCATCGTCAACGCTATTGCGCGGTTCTGCCTTCAAAAAAACATTGTTTTCGTATACAACCGCTACTTTTTCTTTTTCTCCAAATTTACTTGCATGCTGTTCGCCAAACACATTCACTGTAAACAACATTACAAGCAACACGCTCATGTAAATCTGTTTCATTTTCTTTGTTTTTTTAATTAGTTTAATTCTTATTTAATTATGAGAGCGCAAAATTATAATATTATAAATAAAGTAGAGAATAAAATAATTTAAATGGTTTTTTCTTAATATTATTTTATATGCAATAGGTGTATCTGTATAAAGTAGGAAAAGTATGTACAAAGACTTCCTATGAAATCTTATTTATAGGGTAAGTTTTTTGTGTAAAATTGTATGCTGTCTAACAAATTTCTGTAACTTTGAGCTTTAAGAACGATAATACTAATCGTTAAATATCATAATTGAGTATTATGAATAGATACTTTTATCACTGGATTTCTAATATTCAATGAAATAGTTTATCTCTCATGTTGGGTTTACGTCGCTTTCTGCTTTTTTTCGTAAGCGGGAAATCTATGATATGGGTATATAACAATTATCGTAAAGAAAATAATAACCATAAATTGAAATGAAGGTGAGACATTCGAGATTTTCGGTCGGAGTGATCCTGTTTGCATTAGCGATGCTTCCGACAATGGCACAAGAAAGAGCAGCCCAAATTCGGGAAAAATTGTTGAATCGGAATCTCCACTCTGTAATCGTAGTATCGCATCGAGCAGACTGGCGTAATTTCCCTGAGAATTCGTTGGAAGCTATCGAGAGCGCGATTCGCATGGGGGTCGATGTCGTTGAACTCGATTTACAGCGGACGAAAGATGGAAAATTGATATTGATGCATGATTCTAAACTCGATCGTACGACGACCGGGAAGGGTAAGGTCTCGGATTGGACGCTCGATTCTATTAAAACATTGCGGTTAAAGAACGGTTGCAATATCAAAACAATACACAAGGTTCCCACTTTGGAAGAGGCTTTACTTGCCGCAAAGGGGAAAATAATGATTAACTTGGATAAAGCCGACCGTTATTTCGATCAAGTTTATGAATTGTTGCAAAAGACCGGTACGACCGAACAGATAATCATGAAAGGCAGTAAGCCGGCGAAAGAAGTGAAGGCCCGATTCGGGAAATATCTCGATGAGGTAATTTATATGCCTATTGTGAATCTCGATAAAGAAGATGCAAAACGACAGATAGATGTGTTTGTCGAGGATATGCGGCCGGCCGCTTTCGAATTGTTGTTTGTCAAAGACAGTAACCCATTGCCCCGAATGCTTGCCGATTCGTTGAAAGGGGAGTCCCTTATCTGGTATAATACTTTGTGGGACACAATGGCGGGAGGACATGACGACGACATGTCGCTTGCCAATCCTGACGAGGGGTACGGTTATTTGATCGATGTACTCGGCTGTCGTATCATACAGACCGACCGTCCGGCATATTTGCTCGATTATCTGCGGAAACGAGGGTTACACGATTGATTTTTGTTTATTGTGAGAATGAATAGAAGTTTTATTTATTCCCAGAGATCGGGTATGGGAGAGTGTCCCACGGCGTTAGGCGCTTGATGGAAAGGCGTTTTTGTACCGGAATGTATTTCATATAGCGATTTGGCTGTTTCGATAGCCGCATCGACCATATAGGGATAGGGCCTGTCGGTAACGTCGATAAAACCGCAATTGTAATTCTCCCCGTCGGTGCGTCCGTTGATGTTCTGATCGATCCATCGGAACCAGCCTGTACCGATGAGCCCTCGGTGAGCAAAGGCGTTTTCGGTATAATACCGAAAAGCATCTCCTCTTTCTTTTTGTGAGTTCACTTGCCACAGGGATTGTGCGAGTCCTCTGTCGACTGTCCCGAAGTGGTACTCCCCGATAATCATCGGCAAGCCAGAGATTTCCAACGCATGATTCATTTTTTCGTGGTCGGGAGATAGAGCGTAGCAGTTGAAACTCAAAGCATCGAACGACTCTTTACTAATTCGTAGCAATTCATCGTCTAATTGCTCTATGTAGCCATATCTTATTCCTAAGTTCAGATGATTGGGATCGTTCTTCTTTAACGATTTGGATATGGCTTTCATGAGTTTCTCGAATGTATTGTATATAAAAGTTTTGCGGGTGCCGGGTGTATCGCCGGATTCTTTCAGAAAATTTTGTAATTCTATTTTGATGGGGCGATCTTTTCCATTTAAAATTAATGAACACAGGCGATTTTCTTTCGAAATCCAAGCAGGTTCGTTTCCGATGAAATAGCCTATTAACCAATGATTGTTTTTGTATTTTGCCACATTACGGACAATCGCTTCGTCTATCTTTTTTTCAATTCCGTTGTCATATACGTCCATCAATCCCATCAGTTCGTTTTCGAACCCTATGTTTTCCAAAGGTAGAATGAATGCTTTTCGATTCTTGTCGTATATAGTTTTATCCGACCAGTTTGCAAGGGTATTCAATCCCCACTTGTCCATTCTTTTGATTGTCATTTCGGCAGCTCGGTCGAGATAATTTTTTCCGTATCGACGATATAGGTTCCAGATACCGAAAGAGGCTGTATGTGTTTCGGGCGATACATTCTCGGATTCGACGAAAAGTTCTCTGGGCGGAAGTTCTTGAAACATATTTGTGCATTTGTCGGTGTTTTTCGTGTAGTAGTCCCCGACGGGGGCGACGCAATCGACCCCATAGGAGAGGAACAAATATCCGTCCGGGTCGATGAGCCACCAACGATCGTCGATCTGTTCTGTCCTGAAAAAGCCCGTCGATTTTACTCGTTTGTTCAAATAGCCTCCATAACGAGAATAGTTGAAATTTTCTGTTTCGTTGATTTCGGTTTCTTCTTGCAGCCATTCTTTTTGAAGTTGTTCTTCGGAGTAAATTTTTCCTTCATAGTCGCCCAAGTTCCATTGACCGAACTTGTCGAAAGCGGGCTTATTCTCTAAGTACCTGTCGCCGGGATCGTCTTTTGACAAAGCGATCGATCGCAGTTCGATCGTAGGGTTATCGATAGGGGCTCTCATGCGTATGCCTATTGAATCTACTCCTGTCAAAGGGCCTCGTTTCCCTCCCAAGTTGATCCAGCCTGTTGTTCTCGGTTGATTGGAAGTTGCTGCTATATCGTGTTTGGCAACGGGTAGTTCTCTGAAAAATCTCAGTGGAATGGTTAATTTGTTCCATGCGTTGGGAACATATGATATAAGTCGTAGTTCGTTGTATCCTGAGTCGGTGGTGAATCCTAATTGAAATCTCTGCGGCGTGGTGGAACGAAATTCTATGGTTACATAGTCATACTCGTCCCAATCGGTAGGTAGTTGGGGTGCGATGTCTTTTATCGCGATTTTTTTACCCGACACGATTTTCTTGCTGTCGAATTGGAATTTTACAGAATCGTTGGTATGACATGATGTCAAACCGAGAACGAGGGAAATGATTCCGTAGGATAACAGTCTGTTTTTCATGATTGATGGGATTTGTGATTTTTATTTTTTTTCGGGAAGTGGTATGGAATATTGAATGTCGTTTTCGGCGAATACTCGTACGTAATCTACATACATATCCGATGCATTCCCGAAACGTTCGAGGTCGATAGGCCAACCGCTTATTCCTCCGATCGCATAGTTTATCAGGAAGAAAAGCGGTTTTTCTTTTGATATGTCGTTCGTTGGATGCCTCAGTACTTCGATACCGTCGAAATAGTATATCGTTTCGTCTCGTCCTACATATAGACCATAGGTATGGAAGGTGGTGGACCAATATGATTTTCCACCCAGTTCCATGATGGGAACTCGTTTATTAAAGCGTTTTTTATATGTCCCATCGGGTTCTTTTTGTCCCCAGAAATGGCTCGTGATGGAGTAGCCCGGGTGGTTGGGGTTACCTTTTCCTACCCCTCCATAGGCTTCGACAATATCCAGTTCGTCTCCATTGATGCCTCGGTCGATACTGGTGAGAGTCCAAAATGCAGGCCAAGTACCGGGTGCAGACTGGGCGGTAAACCTACATTCGAGATAACAGGGGGCTTTTGTGAAAAATCCTTCACCGTCCATATTTACAGACGATATTAGTCCTGAGCTTCCTTTTGTTCCGGCTCTTTTACGGGCTTTAATTTTCAAATAGGTGTCGATTTGTTCGAAAGGATTATCAGGACCGTCGACATCGGAAAATGGCCAACCGCTGAAATCTCCGTATCGGGGCTTGTGAGCGCAGTACCGGGCGTTTTTGCCGTCATTGGATATGGATAATTCATTATCGAAGTCATCTTCAAATACGAGTTTCAGTCCTTTGGCCTGAGAGGGAACGGTATCCGGTATACCGTAATTCCATTTTTTACCGGCTTTGTTGTAGAGCTGTAACTCAAATACATCTTTTTTCCCCTCGTTGTTACTTGCGTATATGCGGATATTTGTAGGTCCGTAGGGGAAGTCCCGGGCTGGAAAGACGAAAGAGACCTTTTCAGCTTCTTTTGTTTCAATTCCTCCCGGGGTGAGGTTTACATCGTGCCCCCATTTATTGGGTTGTCCTGTCGTGGGTTGTTGCCAACAATAAGCATATACTCGATTCATTCCCGGTGCTCTCAATGTGATTTTTGTGTCGTCGGTGATAACTGTACGTAATCGAGGTGAGATTATTTCGATCGATTTCGTCCACTTGTCGTGAGTCGTATCGTTTCGGCTGAAATTGAAATCGGCATAGATATTTTGATTGTGAGATGTCTGAGCGGTTATAAAAAATATATTCAGTATGGACAGTATTACGGTGTATTGCCAAAGATTTTTTCTTGATTTCATAGGTCGAAGTGTCGTTTAACTGGTAATCAGATGTAAGTTTTTTTTATAGACGATAAAGAGAGCTTTTTGTGTACTACTTTATCGATGTTTTTTTGTTCAAAAAGGGCTTTCCTTTCTATTCGTGATATGTCATTGCATTTCATAACGGGGTTCAACGAAGGGGGGACGGGGTTCCGAAATTTTCGAACTGTTTTTGGAACTTCTCATAGGGAAATGGTGTTTACAAACTGAAAAGCGAGAAGGAATGTTTTGCTCTTTTTGTATGGAGTTTGGGGAAATTGTTAGAAATTTATATGCAAGAATTGAATTTTACAGATTTTTTGTATCTTTACGCCTCGTAATTTAAATGAATAGAATATGAAAAAGATTAGAGCTGCCATTGTCGGTTATGGCAATATAGGGCATTTTGTTTTAGATGCTTTGCAAGTCGCTCCTGATTTTGAAATAGCGGGTATAGTCCGTCGTCGTGTTTCGGAGGTTCCCATAGAATTGTCGGCTTATCCGGTAGTGTCTTCTCTCGACGAGTTGAAAGATGTGGACGTCGCTATTCTTTGTACGCCTACTCGCGAAGTGGAACATTTCGCTATCAAGGCTCTCGAAAAGGGTATACGAACTGTGGATAGTTTCGATATTCACACACAGATATGCGATTTGCGCAAAACGCTCGATGCGGCAGCGAAGAAATACAATTCGGTCGCTATTATATCGGCGGGTTGGGATCCCGGAACGGATTCGGTCGTGCGAGCCCTTATGGAGGCTTGTGCCCCCAAAGGTATCACGTATACTAATTTCGGTCCCGGTATGAGTATGGGACATACGGTCGCCGTGAAGGCTATCGCCGGAGTAAAAGCGGCTTTATCGATGACTATACCTTTGGGAACGGGTATACATCGTCGTATGGTTTATATCGAACTTGAAGAGGGTTATACATTCGAAGAGGTGGCTCACGCTATAAAGACTGACGATTATTTCGCCCATGATGAAACGCATGTCATGCAGGTGGAGAGTGTCGATGCTTTGAAAGATATGGGGCATGGGGTGAACATGACCCGGAAGGGTGTTTCGGGAAAGACTCAGAATCAGCGGTTCGAGTTCAATATGTCTATCAATAATCCGGCATTGACAGCTCAGGTTTTAGTATGTACGGCTCGTGCCGCTATGTTGCAACGTCCCGGTTGCTATACGTTAATCGAAATTCCTGTTATCGATTTACTGTATGGTGATCGAGACGAGTTGGTGCGTCGGTTGGTATAAGCTAAATAAATTTGTTTATTCGGCGGGATTGTAACAAACAATAGAAGGGGAAATGGTTTTATCATTTTTCCTTCTATTGTTTTTCGTATCTTTGGTTGGGTTAAATATAGGCTGGGTCTTAGCTAATAGATTTGTTTTTATATTCGGCGTGTACTATCTTTGTACATACGAAGATAGGTTGCGGTTCGGTATAGCCAAATCAGAAATAAAATTTCCGTTTGTCTCTGCACTCACCTTTCGCTATCTTTGTTGGTACGAAGATAGACTGCGGTTCGGCATAGCCAAATCGGAAACGAGGTTTCCGTTTGTCTCTGCGCTCACCTTGTACTATCTTTGCCTCTGCCAATATCGGTAGGGTTTTATTTTTACTAAAATATGTTGACTGAATTTATTACATGGACTGCTAATCCGGCTCTTTACGACGGCTTTATCGAGATACGGTGGTACGGATTGTTTTTTGCTATCGGTTTTATTGTCGGTTACAACATGATGGAACGCATGTTTCGTCATGAGCAGGTGAACCTGAAATGGCTCGATTCGTTGTTTATTTATGTGGTAATCGCGACGGTTTTGGGCGCTCGCTTGGGACATTGCTTGTTTTATGCATGGGATTATTATTCGCAGCACCCCTTAGAAATATTGAAAGTGTGGGAAGGCGGTTTGGCGAGTCACGGAGGTGCGATAGGGATTATTATCGCTATTTGGCTATATTCCCGACGGGTTACTCACCGGAATATGTTGTGGACTTTTGACCGATTGGTCGTTCCGGTCGCTTTGGTCGCTGCGCTTATTCGTACGGGTAATTTGATGAATCATGAGATTTACGGACATGTGACGACTTTGCCGTGGGGATTCCGGTTCATACAGAATTTATCGGAGTGGATGAAGGGTGCTGCCCCTATTTTTACGGAACCGTCGCACCCTACCCAGATTTATGAGGCTTTGTGTTATCTGCTTCTGTTCGGATTGCTTTTGTATATGTATTGGAAACGTAATGCGGAGGAACGGGAGGGTCTTATTTTCGGGACCTTTTTGATAGGCATATTTCTACCTCGTTTTTGTATCGAGTTTATCAAGAACAATCAAGAGGTGTTCGAGGAGACTATGTTGTTGAATATGGGGCAGTTGTTGAGTATTCCGTTCGTTATCGCTGGGGTGTGGTTGGTTATTCGTGCTTTGTCTCGACCGAGAGTGCCGATTAAATTTGCGAAGGAGAAGAAGAAATAGATTGTGCAAACAGTCTTATGTTTTTCTATTTCTAACCCCTCTCCTTAGGGACTATCGTTCCTTCGGTATCTTCCCTATCGCTTTGTGACTCCCCCGTAATGTTGCGGGATAGGGCAGGGGAGGAGTATAGAAATCTTACAACAACGTTGCTATACTGTTTTTCAACCCCTCCGTCCTTCGGACACCTCCCCTATATTTCGCTGTACAAAACACAGGGAGGAGGATTGAAAAGCTGCCTTTTTCCCATGCTGTTTTGTGACACTCCGCAATGCTACGGGGCACGGCAGGGGGGAGGAGTATAGAAATCTTACAACAACGTTGCTATACTGTTTTTCAACCCCTCCGTCCTTCGGACACCTCCCCTATATTTCGCTGTACAAAACACAGGGAGGAGGTTTAAAATATCTTCCCAATAGTGGGACATAAATCCTTATTCTAAGAGTCGACTTTCTTATTTTCAGAATATAGGGAGGAGGGAAATTCTTTTTCCTTTATGGTCTAGTATTTTTATGTGGCGAACGGGAGCTATTTAACACCTACTCTCCCTCTGCTCGTCGAAGATGAGATATTTTCGTTTTAACCCTCTCGCCCTGCGGGCACTCCCCCTATATTCGCTTACGGAAACACCCCGTAATGTTGCGGGATAGGGCAGGGGCGAAGGTGGTGGGATTCTTGTTTTCCAAGAGAAGTCTTATTGCCTTGTCTGCAAAAATCATACGAGATTTTCTATCATCGGCCTCGGAGTAGGGGCGGAGGTTGCGTTTTCGTTCCCTTTTTCGGCTTTTGGATTCACCGGAAATCGCCGATCAGTAATCGTATTCGAGCGTGAAATCGTCTAAGAAGAGTACGCTACCGTCACCCCCGGTGAAATAGTCGCCATATTTACTAGCTGATGCTACTACTACGATATAGGTGGGAATCCGGTCGGTATCTCGATATTCGAGTTCAAGAGTGAACGGTGTGTATTCGGTTACGGATTTTCCGCTGTACATATCGGCATAAGCGATAATATGCGGGTCGTTTTTATCGAATAGTTTGCGGTCACTTGGTTTTGTGCGTATCTCGACCGGCTCACTCCAATCCCCGAGTGCTATGAAGATTTGGCAGGTATCGGGTTGTCCGATGAGATATTTCATCTCGTCGTTCGATTTGTTTATCTCGACCGAGGTATATTTGAAATATCCTTTTAGCCGTGTGGGACGTTGGGTAAATTGTTTTCCGAAGTTGAGCACCCCGTTGGTTCCTTCTGTACGGAGGTAATTTCCTGTGTACATATTCCCGGCAGCCAGTTTCCCGATGGAACCTATTCCTACAAACTTGGTCGCTAATTTAGCTGCTTGTCCGGTTCCCGACCAAGTGTCGTCGGTGGGTTGTGTATTGCTGTCACCCAATGTAGTGGCTCCTTTATTGCCTGTATCCCAGAAGTTTTCGCTTCCTTCGGCCCATGGATTCCAGACTTTTCCTACTTTGTTCCAATCATCAAAACTTCCGTTGGGAAGTTCGGCTGCGCTTCCGGTCGTAAATGTTATTTCGTTCCCTGTTAAGTCACCAGATACGGCTCGGCATACATAGGTCGTGTTGGCTTTCAAATGTATCATGCGAGCGGTGAAACTTCCTTTATCGTGTGTGACGTATTCGTCGGGGACTTTTTCCCATGTGCCGGCTGTCGCTTCTTTTATTTCGAATCCATTTTCGGCATCTTCTTTTCCGCTACCGTGCAGCCAAGCAACATTCGTCCAAGCATCGACCCCGTCGGTAGATATTTCGGATTCAGATGGTACGATATATAGGGTCCATTCTTCCATAATACCGTGGTATACGATGATGACTTTTTGGTATCCCAAAGAGAAATCGGTGAGTTTTTCTTTTTCGGGAGAATATGAGGTTATTCCCTGAGGGCCTAAAACGAGTTCGGTGATTTTTATGTTCGCTAAATCGATGTCTTTATTGACATAGGCAATGGCTCTGTGATTATGGGCATCGAATACCGGTGCTCCTATTTGTTCCTCTACTCTGAAACTTCTTTCGATATTTTGGGTGGCATTTATCGTCCATGTGTAGTCTTGATAGATGGAGAGTGTCAACGTGTAACTTTTGGAGAGGTCGATAATCGAATCGGAAGGAAGATCGGATACGGCTCCTTCGGTGAGATCGAGGGTTTCGATATGTACTCGTCGCAAATCGACCGTATCGGACAATTCCATCGTTACCATGCGTTTGTCGTTGTCGATAGCGGCTGTACCGATTTGTCCGTCGGCGGAGATCCCTAATATCTGCGCTTTGATGCGAGGGTAGGGAATATCGTTCTTAATACAAGCCGATAAGAGTAGTGTACATAAAAGGGAGTATATGACGTGTATATCGTTTCGTTTCATTTTACTTCTATATGTGCAGGCACATGCCAATGTTGATGTTGAACAAGTTTATTTTGAAATCGGCTCCGCTCGATCTACGACTTCCGGTTTCTTCGTTATTCGTCGTTTGTTTGATCGTTCCGTATCGTAATCCGGCTACTCCGAACGAAACACTGGTACTGATGTTGTTCATGATAAATACGCAGAATCCCGGATTTAACCCCAATTTGATTTCAGATGTCGTTGTTTTGGTATTTTTCAATGACTCGTCGCTCCCTCTTACAAAGCGGTTCGAACCGCTTGAAAAGGCTAATTCCGTTTCGTTGAAGAAGCCGAAGCGCTTGTTTTTGTCGATTCCGATATATGCCCTATGGAACAGAGCGGCCGAGAAGGTCTCGCCTAAATAACGTATATCGCCCAAATTGAATTGCATATCGTCGTCGATGTCTATATCCAAATTGTCTAAGTTTGCACTTAAATGACTGTATCCGAGTTTTATACCTATACATTCGTTGTCTTTGATGAAATAGCCTACGAATGGGTTCAGGGTAGTTATGTTGCCTTTGAAATTAAAATCTTTGATGAAGATCAGGAGGTTATTGTCTTTACTGTCGAATTCTCCGTGCGAGAGAGTCAAACCTGCGATCCATTGCTTTTGGGGAATGAGCAGATAGTTTTTCAATCCCCGTTTGTATTTTTTTCTGCTGAGCCCGTGTTTTTCGGCGATCGTATCGGGCTCGGACGTGGCGACAGAAGTGTTTCTCGGAACGATGGTTGCTGTCTCGGGAATGACGGTTGTCGAATCTTGCACTTCGGCATGAAGCAATATTTGTCCGGGAATGAGTATTCCTATTAAAATCAATATGTATTTTAAGTTTTTCATAAATAAAAAGCGATACCTAAACCCAAAGAAAAGATGTTGACTTTGAAGTTTGCCATGTTTTGAGACCGTTTACCGGTATAAACTTGGTCGGTGGTCTGTTTGACATGACTGTAATTAAAACCTAATAAGCCGACGTTTACCTCGATGGCTGTGTAGTCATTGAGAAATGCCATGAGCCCCGGCGCTATTCCGATATTGAAGTTGAACGAACGCTCGAATGTTCCTGTGAGAGATTCTCCCGACCCGTTTACCATTTTCGATTCTCCACCACCCAAAGAGAGTTGCAGTTCATTGAAAAGTCCGAAGCGGCTACTGTTCCCGATACTGATGTAGTTACGCATGATCGCCATTCCCGAATAGGAGTGGCTCAGACTATACACGTTGTCCATGTCGAAGTTGAGATCGTCGCCTATTTTGATGGAGGCATTGTCGAGTTTCGTCAGGCTTCGTTCATAGGCAAACCGACCTCCCAATCCCAAATTATCTTTGACGATGTAGCAAAACATGGGGCTCACTTTGAATGTGTAGCCTATACCGTCCATGTTTTCGATGACGAGGAACTGGTAGTTGTCGTTGCTATATTCGGAATAGGATATGGAATTACCTACTACCCATTGTCCTTTGGGTATGAATGTATTTAGTACAATACCTCGGTCGAACTCCTGAGCGTGAACCGTAGTAAGGCTTACCCCCAAAAGCAGAGATGAGCATATCGCAGAGATGAGTTTATTCATAAATCAATTCTAAATCGTCGAGCCACATGGTACTACCCGTGCTACCTGTAAAGTAGTCTCCGTATTTGCTGGCAGAGGCCACGATTACAATGTAGCTGGGAATACGGGTAAGAGAACGGTAATCGAGCGGAATTTCAAACTCCAAGAGACCACCGTCTTGACCTTGTGTCTGGGTTGTTAATTCTTGTTCGCCATAGGCGATTATTTTTTCGTCATTTTTATCGAACAAGTTTTTATCTTTTGTCGTGATACGTACCGGGGCATCCCAGTCTCCAAGTGCGATATAGACAATGCCTATATCTGTCGCGCCATTTGTAAGAGCATCTGTTTCGGAATAGTCTACGGTTCCCGGCGTGTATTTAATATATCCGCGAAGTTTGGACGGTCGCGAGGTAAATGTTCGTCCGAAATCGAGGATACCGTTCGTACCGTCTCTTCCGATAAACTGTCCGGTGAACAAGTTTCCGGCAGCAAATTTGCCAATACCCATGATACCGACAAATTGAGATTGTAATTTAACGGAATATTTACCGCTGTGTTTGTAGGTCTCGTCGGGTGTAGTCACGTTTTTATTCATCGTCGCAGAACCGTGGTTCCCGCTATCCCAAAACATTTCCCCTCCTTGCGGGTATATTACCATTGCTTTGTCCGGGGTATGCCAATCTTCGAAACTGCTGTTGGGCAGTGTCGTCGCTTCTTCGGTAGTGAACGTTATCGTTTTTACCGAGGCTTGTGTTCCTGCAACGGCTTGATATTCGTATGTCGTTCCCGGTTCGAGTTGCGTTACCTCGGCAGACATACTTGTTCCCGACAGGACGGCAGGAACGGATATCCATTCTTGCGAACCGGATTTGCGATATTGGAAAGAGAGAGTTTCCGATGTTTCTTTTACCAAAGTCCCTGATAGCGTGGCTTTCTTTGCCCAGATACCGGATCTTGCCGGGGCTTCCGTAACGACTATGGCATCGGATACGACTATCGTCAAAACCTGTGTATTTTCTTTTTCATTTGTATCGACGGCTTTTATCGTGAAGATATATTCTCCGTCGGGGAGCGATTTTACAAAGTTCTCGGACAGAGTGATTTTTGCGTTCGAAAGGTCTTTATCTTCCTGATAGATGTGTTTTGCTCCGATGCCTTTGACTTGAAATTCCGTGATGATGCCTTCGGGGGCCGACAGGAAATCGATGGAATCGGCCGAGAGTCCTAAGGAGGGGAATTTTTTACAAGAAAGTTTTACATTTTTCAATTTGGTCGCGGCATTCACCCAAATCGCAGCTTCTTTTCCGCTGTTCGTTTCGTAATAAAGCGGTTGGGTTATATCGAATTTGTCTCCGACAATTTGCGGACGTTGTGTAATCACTACATTATGGGTGGAGTCTACGGTCGATTCATTTACTTTGACGTCGATGAATGTACCTCCGGTCGCTGCGTTGTCGGCGTTATAGCTGAATGTGAATGCGTATTTCGTCGCTTTAACTACGTTTTCGACAACCCCCGATTGGGTATAGTTTTTACCGTCTGTTTTTTTCCCTTCGAAACTCCATGCCAAGCTGCGGTCTTTCCCGTTGAGCATATAGTATCCTACGGAATCTACGGTAGATTCTGTAAATGAGAGCTCGCCGGTAGTAGTAAATATTTTTACTTTATAGTCGGTTACAACGTTTGCTAACTCGGGCGAGAACGCAACCGTCGCCAACGTATTTGCAATAGTACATTTTACTTCGGCCGAGGTAGTTTCTCCGCTTTGGACGGCGAAGTCGGCCGATCCTGTATAATAGGGGGTATCGAATGCCGCCGGGACGGAGTCTCCGGCTATTACAAAGACATGATACTGTCCGCTTGCCAAATTCAGTATGTCGGGCATGAGATTTTCTCTATCGTAATAACGAATGAGCCCTTTACTGCTGTATATGCGGGTTTGCATGGAGGCGTATATGCCCGGGTCGATAGCACGGGAAACGACAGCCACCTCGTCGGAAACTTTTACGTTCAGCCTTACCGATCCTTCGCCGAGGGTCATGTCTTCTTCTTTACAAGCCGATAGCAGTCCTACAAGGAGCAGTCCGCAAGTAAAGTATGTTTTTATATAGCGTTTCATATTATTCTGTTACGAGTATTAATGTTTCTGTTGTCGTTCCTTGCGCGTCGGTAGCCTTTATGATAAAGTTGTGAGTCCCTGCGCCCAATAATCCTAATAACGGCATAAAGTCGCTGATGTCGAAGGTTACTTTCGATTGGTTCAAAACGTTCGAGCCAGTGGGGAATCCCAATCCTTCGATGGCTGTTTTCAAGTCGCCCGGATTTACCAAATCGAGATGCGAGGCCAATCCCATACCTGCAAGTTCGTCGGGAGTCAATGTCGGCGATTCTATATCGACTACAAGTCCTGTAAGTCCGTTCTTATCGGAGCTTGTAATATCTACGCTTACTTGTAATCCCTCGGTTACAGTGACCGGAGTCCCTAATTTTATAGTCGAGCTCGTAATTTTCGGAGCATCGGTAGGTTGGGGATCGGGATCCGGATCAGGGTCTGTGCCGGGGTCGATGGGATTGGGGTCCTCAATAACTTCTTCGTCTATCGTGACATTCCCGAGATGGTCGATGATTTGGCACGAGGCGTCGAGTGTAACCGACGGTGTGACGCCTCCTGTCTCGCTTCCCGGTTCGGGTCGTTTGATATCGTAGTGTATTTTACGCCATTCGCCGGCTTTTACGTTGTCTACCTGTATGCGATTGACTTCTTCATAACCGTCGATCGTACCGGAGAAGGTGGCGATAAGCAAATTGCTTTCGCTGTCGGACCGATAATAACCGGCACGAGATTCTTCTTTATCGAAATCGAGTGTTCCCTTTCCGATTTCGACTGTTACTTTGCAATCTTCGCCCATCAGTGTTTTTAAATCCTCGGAGTAGGAAACCGTGACTTTTATATTTTGGAGGGTACATACGAGCGTATCGATTTGTGTCACTCTGTTTTCTTCGATAGAAAAAGTTTTATCTGCATAGTAGTAAGGCTTTTCCCATTCGGCGGGTTGAACCTCGTGGGAAAATACTTTTAAATTATAATTACCGACGTTTAGTGTAACTATTTCGGGCGTTTCGCTGTATTTCCAATTATTTTCGAGCGTTTCACTACCGTTGTCCGTGCGGAATATCTGTACTGTAAAATCGCCTGTGTCGACAGCTCGGCTTACCGGTTTTTTCTCGATTTCTTTTATGTCATTATTGGGTATGGCATCGAAAGAAGAAAGATCGAGAGTTCCGGTTTTCCCTGAAATTTCTCCGGGTTCGGAGTCGTAGGTGAGTTTCTCGCGGTCGCAAGATGTGCCTGCCAGTCCCAAGACTGCGGTCAGAGCTATGTAGAATATCTTTTTCATATCGCTATGTGGTTTATTCATAAATGAAATTTAAGTTATCTATTGTCAGGGTCGCTCCCCTCGAATTGGATTCGTATCGGGAGTAGTAGTCGGTCGTTTTTATCGTTGCGGTTTCTTCGCTTTGTGAATAGGAAGCGTGGTTGGACGACGCAATCATTATTTTCAACAAGTTGGCTTTTTTGTCGGTGACGGTGTAGACCAATGGAACTGTAAATTCGGTATAGTCTGATGCTGCCGTAAGGTTAATAGTCCCGGATGCGAGTATTGTTTCTCTGTTTAACAATGTTACCGAGATCACTCCGGTTTCAGAGCCATCGTTATTGTCGGGAGTGTATTTATACCACCCTTTCATGGTCGAAGGGCGGGAAGAGAACGAGGTTCCTTCGTTATAGGATTCGGAATTACCGGAATAGGAGTAACTGCCCAAAAATAGTTTCCCGGCGGAGCGGTTGGCTATCGAGGGGACGTTTTCGCTGTAATAGTATGCCGACCCTCTTGTTTTATAGTGGGGGGGAGGAGTAGTTCCGTTTTCGTCCCAAGCGACATTGCGAACGACCATAGCGTTAGAGCCATTTTTGGCAGTTAGATTTTTGTAAATGTCCGGAGTGTCGGTTCCCCCACCTCCGAAAATGGGAATTCCGGGGACTTTTCCAGTCCATGACAATGTGGTGTTGTATGTGGACGGGCAGACGAACCAAGACATTTGGTTGGTTGCTGATGTATTGCTTGTTTTTGCGTTTACACTAGCCCACCCGACAGGCTCGTTTATGGTGAAACTGCATGTACTTTGATAAGTGGGATTTCCTATTGTGGGGGACCAACGTCCACCTTGATTTATATCGGATACGCTTATTGTTTGTGTCAAATCTTCGAAGTCTCCATTCGGTACGCCAGCAGCGGTTTCTGTCCGTATTGTACAATCTCCGTGATAATTGACATTTTCTTGTTCGTTGTTGCAAGTCCCTTTTATCTGGTAACGTGTGTCGGGGGACAATCCCGTGAGGGTGTGAACATTGCCTTCGTGTGTGGAGGCGGCGTGGACCCATTGTCCGGTACTGTTGGTATAAAGTACAGCATAGCGGTTCACCGCATCTTGGTATTGCGGATCGGCGGCTGTGAGCTTAACGATCGCTTTTTTCGCCCAAACGTCGTATTCTTCGGCTGATATCGTGAATTCGGGCGTGAGGACAGGAATGGAAGTCGCAGCCGTCTTTAATCCACCGGATAGAGAGGCTTCTATTTTTACCGGTTTGTTTGTGGCTTCGACGGATATTTTAACTTGGTATAGATTTTCCTCGGCCGATAGAACTGTCGAGGTACAATTTACTTTGTGGCCTTCGGGGTTAAGGTAACTGAATTGAACCAAATCGATATCGGATCCATCGTATAATACCGGAATTATGGCCGAAGAGCTACCCACAAAAACGGCTTCGGGTTCTTGTAGGGTGAATGTTAAAGGAAGGTTTTTCACCGATAAAGAAATAGGCGATTCGCTAACTTTTCCGTACAGGTCTTTTGCCGAAATAGTGAACATGTGTTGATCGCTATTGTCGATAATTTGTAATTGTGTGAATAGTTCTGTGAAGTCGATGAATCCCATTTTATTTCCAACTTCGGAGAATCCCTTGATTTTCAACCCTAATCGACGGAGTATTTCTGCTTGGTCTTCACTCATATTTATGAGGTCGATTTCTTGCGGCCACCCTTTGCTTTCGAGGCTACGGGAAGAGGTCGTAAGGGTACACCCGGCCAATCCTCCTTTGGCCGTGAGAGATATATTTACGTTTTTGTCGGCCGGATAATTAAATTCTTTTGCTTCAACCGGAATACCGGATTCAAAACCAGACAGGAGGAAAGAGGGAGCGGGAGCTACCATTACTTCATCGGATATGTCTATTTTGATAGGTTGTGTTTCGGTTGTCTCGTCGAAACTGATGTTGAGTTGTGCTTCACCGGCGTTGTTGTCGCTGATGTCGAGTTTTATTTTGTAGTGCTGACGAGCGGCTGCGTTGGGTATGGCTGCCGGTTCGAAAGTAGATTCGATCCCATTTTGTTTTTTCAAGTGGGTTTGAATCGTGATTTTCCCGGGTTTTACGTAGGCTGCTCTCGTCTCGGTTTTAGAAAATTCGATGTATTCTCCTCCGGTAGAGTGAATGGTGGTCGAATAATCGGCAAAGTATTTTTTGAAAGCGTCGGAATACTCGACGGTTACTTTTACATTAGCCAATGTACAATTGATTTCTACCGAACTATTTTCCCGGTCACGCACGGCTACCGGGGTTTCTCCGAGATAGAACGGCTTTTCGAATCCTTCTATATCGATATCTCCGTAGAAGGCACTCATCGTATAGGCTCCGACCGGTATTTTGGTGGTCGGGTCGAAATCGGCCAAACTATCCCATGCCCGAGAAAAACTACCGTCGGAAGAGACTAGTTTCAAGGCAAATTCACTTACATCGGGATTTTCGATTGTCGAGGCTGATTCTGCTGTGGAGCGGGTTGCAGGAACTACTTTATAATCGGCTGAAACTTGTACGTTGATTGCACCGTATCCGGAAGACCCTTGCTTATCCTCATTTGCGCATGATACTAACAATAGCATGGTTGCGCTATACAGGAAAATTTTTTTTAATTTCATGCTTATTTTATTTTTATTTCACCTATAAAGAGATATTAATAAACTCTTTATGAGCGGCTTCATTGTGTAAATACACTTATTTGCACAAATGAAAATCGGTTCAAAGGTATAAATTTTTTCTTAGATGAAACAGTCAATAGAAAGTTTTGTTAAGTATAATAATATAAATTAAGGAGATATAGGAGTTTTGGGCTACAAAATCCGGGGAATTTGCTAATATTTTTTTAGGGTCGGATTTTGTAAAAAATCGATTATTTTTTATTTTATAGTATTTAAATTTATTCTGTATTTTTATATGTAAAGATAGCTTTTTTCAACCCCTTCGTCCTTCGGCCACCTCCCCTATATTTTGCTGTGCAAAAACACCCCGTAATGCTGCGGAGCACGGCAGGGGAGGAATGTGGGTAATATCTCTGTTTTTATATTCTAACCTTTTCGTGCATTCTACCTATATAATTGTATTATAAATACCCCGCAATGTTGCGGGGTGCTGCGTTAGCAGTATAGGGGGAGAGACCGAAGGAACAAAGTTCCGGAGGAGAGGGGTTAAAAAAGATCGTTTGTACTTGTTCATTTTGTTCTCGGCTTGTACTATCTTTGCAAAATGTGAAGATAGTCAAGTTTATTTTTAACCCTCTCGCTCTGCGGGTACTCCCCACTATCTCGTTAAAGACGAACGGTGGGAGAGGGGCGATAAAAAATTGGAATATATGAAAATAGCGGTAGTAGGTACAGGCTATGTGGGCTTGGTTACGGGAACTTGTTTCGCCGAGATAGGTGTAGACGTTGTCTGTGTGGATATAGATGCCGAGAAAATAGCTCGTATAGAGCGTGGTGATATACCTATTTATGAGCCGGGGCTCGACGAGATGGTTATCAGGAATATGAAAGCCGGACGTTTGCGGTTCGCCACCGATCTATCGGCTTGTCTCGAAGGGGTGGAAATCTTGTTCAGTGCGGTGGGTACTCCTCCTGACGAAGACGGATCGGCCGATTTGAGATATGTGCTCGATGTGGCTCATAGTGTGGGACGGTATATGACCGATTATCTTGTTGTCGTTACCAAGAGTACGGTTCCGGTGGGGACTGCCCGAAAAGTGAAAGCGGCTATACAGAGCGAGTTGGATAAGAGGGGCGAAAAGATTGACTTCGATGTGGCTTCCAATCCTGAATTTTTGAAAGAGGGGAATGCGATAGCCGATTTTATGCGTCCCGACCGTGTGGTCGTTGGGGTCGAAAGCGAGCGGGCGGAGGCTTTGATGCAAAAGCTCTACAAGCCCTTCATGATCAACAAGTACAGGATTATTATTACCGATATACCTTCGGCGGAGATGATTAAATATGCGGCTAACGCTATGCTGGCGACTCGTATCAGCTTTATGAACGAAATTGCGTTATTGTGCGACGAGGTGGGAGCCGATGTAGGGGCTGTGCGCAAAGGTATCGGAGCCGATGATCGTATCGGCAGCCGTTTCTTGTATGCCGGCTGTGGATATGGGGGCTCTTGTTTCCCGAAAGATGTGAAGGCTTTGATAAAGACGGCAGAAGAGAATGATTGCGATATGCAGATTTTGAAAGCTGTCGAACGGGTGAACGAGTCGCAAAAGGAATTGCTTTATCACCGATTGTTCCGCTATTTCGACGGGAAAATATCGGGACGAAAATTTGCCGTGTGGGGGCTTTCCTTTAAACCGGAGACCGACGATATGCGCGAAGCCCCGGCTTTGATATTGATCGATAAGTTATGTGATGCAGGAGCTCATGTAAAGGTATATGACCCGGTGGCTATGCCGGAATGCAAGCGGCGGATAGGGAATAAGGTGGAATATGCCGAAAATATTTATGAAGCGGTTGCCGATGTGGATGCTTTGTTGATTGTAACGGAATGGAAAGAGTTTCGTTTGCCGGATTGGAAAACGGTTATCCGGTCTATGAAATCACCTGTGATATTCGACGGTCGTAATATTTATGATCCGTCTGAGATGAAAGAGTTGGGATTTGCTTATTATAGTATAGGTCGTCCGACGGTTTAAGGACTGTTCCGATAAAAAAGTAAGACAGGTATGCGTCCTATTGTGGGGCGGATACCTGTCTTTTTATAGTAGAAAGGGGCTGAGAGGAATATCCTTCTTCGTAATGGCTGCTCCTCCTTTTACCGTTACGGTTTCGGGAATCCTTCGGAGCGCCCTTTCTGCCTATAATAACGATATAGGAGTGTTTTGGTTCAATGTGGTCGTGCTTTTATTGTGATTTGTCTTATTTTTAATTTTTTTGTCGAAAATCTGTTTTTGAGGAACACTTTAATTGTTTGGAGCGTATCTTTGCAATGGAACAGAACTCGATATCGGTAAGTGAGATTAGATTGTTTCGAGATGTATTGTTTTTGTAAATAAATAATGTTGTAAAGAGATTTTATTATGAAAAAATGGGTGTGCAGATTATCTATCGTATGCTGCTTGTGTTTGTTTTTTACCTCTGTGAAAGCTCAGCTTTCGTTGGGTGGGTTTGGAGACATACTGAATTCATCGACAGTGAATAAGGTTGTGAGTGCTATTGTCGGTACAGATGCTTCGTTGACGGTTGCCGATTTAGCCGGTACGTGGAAATATTCGGCTCCTGCTTGTAAGTTCGAAAGCAGCGATTTCTTGAAATCGGCGGGAGGTGAGGTCGTGGCTGCATCTTTGAAAACAAAGTTGGCGACCTACTATACAAAGGCCGGTATCACGCCTTCGCGGGTTTCATTTGCTTTTGCCGATACTACTTTTGTAATGAAATATGGTAATGCGAAATTGAACGGTCATATTGTTAAAGACGAAGAGAGCGGAAGATTCGTGGTTACATTTACTGCCGTGGGTGGTTACCTTCCCATAATGGTTATGGATGCCGTTATAAACAAGAATGGCAATACGTTGGAAATGCTTTTCGATGTGGATCGATTCGTGAAGGTATTGACTACTATTGCATCGAAGTCTCAGAGTTCTACATTGAAAAGTGTCGGTGGATTGCTCGATGAATATGACGGAATATTGATGGGATTTGAACTAAATAAATGAACGAATTCCTAGAAGTGGTGGCGAAAAAAAGAACAAGAAAGAAGGAGAATAGAATAATGGGTGTGTCTCCATAATGGTTATCTTTGCTAATTATATTGTATAACAAAAAAATAAAAGAAATGAAAAAATTGTTTTTAACTTTGGCCCTTGTATTGGGCGTATCAATTGCGAATGCACAATTTTTTATCGGAGGTCAGTTTGGTATAACCCATGATGATGCAAAGGATAATACAACTTTTACGATTGCTCCCGAATTTGGTTATGCCTTTAATGATATGTGGACCGTTGCCGGTATGATTGGCTATACGCATATGGACAATTATAATTCGTTTTATATCGCTCCGTATGCCCGTTGGACTTTTTTTAAGAGAGACTTTTTAAGTTTGTTGGTTGATGGTGGTTTAGGTTTTTCCACCGGTAAATATAAAGGAGCAGACTCGGTAAATGGTTTTGAAATTGGTTTCAAACCGGGTATATCTTTTAACTTGACCGATAATTTTGCCTTGGTCGCTCATTATGGCTTCTTGGGCTATCGTGATAAATATAACGGAAATAGTGTTTCTGGTTTGTCTTTGAAGGGTAATGAATTGAGTTTCAGCTTGTATTATTGCTTTTAATATTTGAAACGAATCGATATTTCGACCGTCCGGTTTTTATCGGACGGTTTTTTTTATTCTTTTCGGTAGAATTGTAAGGTGAGAAGGTGTTGCCGAACTTCTTTTTTGCGAGATGACAAATCGGGATAGGTCAGCGATGTAGGGGGAGTGTATAGGGTGATTGTAGAATTTGAGCCTTTCTCCTTGCGGGTATTTCCCTTATATTTCCTGCCATTTCCGTTGAGCTAACCCTTCCGGCACTTTGTGACACCTCCCCTATATTTTGCGATGCAAAACACCCCGTAAGGCTACGGGACACGGCAGTGGAGGGGTATAGAAATCTTCCAGCGTTTTTGCTCTACTGGGGTTTTGAGTTCTCCGATGCTTCGTTTACTTCTCTTATCTGTTGCAGATGAGATGAGGAATGGGAGAAGCCGATGCCTGACTCTGTTTCCGTTATTGTCGGTATTTTTCGACATTTCCATTGAGTTAGCCCCTCCGTTATTCCGTGCCACCTTCCCTATATGTCCATGCCACAGGGGAGGAACTAAAAGACAATTCTCATTGATTTCCTATTGAGTCGTAAAGGGTGGGGCTGTTTTTTTTGTTCGGGTATGAAAATCCCGCTCTATCGAAATTAGATAGAGCGGGATTTTCATTTGTTGTATGGCCTTTTACTACTTTTTCAAGGCTGCTATGCTTTCTTCGAGCGATTTGATTTTTTCTTCGGCATCGGCTTTCTTTTTGCGCTCCATAGCTACTACGGCTTCGGGAGCATTTTGAACGAAGCGTTCGTTGCCGAGTTTTCCCATCACTGTTTTGAGGAATCCCTGAGCATATTTTAATTCGGCTTCGAGTTTTTTCAATTCGGCTTCTACATCGATGGCGTTGCTCATAGGAATCGCATATTCCGTTGCATGTACCCGGAACGAAGCGGCGGCCGGATCTTTTTCTTCGATTGTTTCGATCGTTGCCAGATTGGTCATTTTGGTCAATATGCAATCGTTCGAGTGATCGTGTGCGCCGATAATTTGCAGCGTGAGCTGTTCTTTATTGGCTATGCCTTTTTGCAAGCGGATCGTACGTATTCCCGCTACGACCAGTTTGGTCGTTTCGAATCGGTTTATGATTTCCATGTTGACCGGTTGGGGCTCGGGCATGCGTGCTGTCATGATGCTTTCGCCTTCTTTGCGGTCATACAGGTGTTGCCACAATTCTTCGGTGATGAAGGGCATGAAAGGATGCAACATACGGAGCAGTGCATCGAAGTACCGGAGTGTAGCATCGTAGGTTTTGCGGTCGATAGGTTGTTGATAGGCTGGTTTAACCATTTCGAGATACCAAGATGAAAATTCGTCCCAGAAGAGTTTGTATATAGCCATGAGGGCTTCGGACAGACGATATTTCCCGAACAGGTCTTTGACTTCTTCGAGCGTACGGTTGAGTTGTGCGTCGAACCATTCTACGGCAATGGCTGCCGTTTGAGGTTGGGGGAGGGTTTCATCTACGTTCCAACCTTTTACCAAGCGGAAGGCATTCCATATTTTGTTGTTAAAGTTGCGTCCTTGCTCGCATAACGCATCGTCGTATAGTATGTCGTTTCCGGCAGGTGCGGCCAACATGAGTCCCATGCGGACACCGTCGGCTCCGTAGGTTTTTATCAGTTCGAGAGCGTCGGGCGAATTACCGAGCGACTTGGACATTTTTCGTCCTATTTTGTCCCGTACGATTCCGGTGAAATAGACGTTGCGGAAAGGAAGTTTGTGCTCATACTCGTATCCGGCCATAATCATTCGAGCCACCCAGAAGAAAATGATATCGGGGGCTGTAACCAAATCGGTGGTCGGGTAATAGTAGTTTATCTCTTCGTTGCCGGGATTGTTGATACCATCGAAAAGCGAGATGGGCCATAACCACGAAGAGAACCATGTGTCGAGGCAATCTTCGTCTTGTCGCAGATCGCTCATTTGAAGGTCGGCCTTACCACTTTTCTCTCGGGCTAATTTCAACGCTTCTTCGGGTGTGGCAGCTACTACGAATCCGCCTTGCGGGAGGTAGTACGCCGGGATGCGATGTCCCCACCAAAGCTGGCGAGAGATACACCAATCTTTAATGTTTTCCATCCAGTGCCGATAAATGTTTTTGAATTTATCGGGGTGGAATTTGATTTCGTCTTTCATGACGGCATCGAGAGCCGGGGCTGCGAGTTTATCCATTTTGACAAACCATTGCATCGATAGTTTGGGTTCGATAACGACATTGGTACGTTCGGAATAACCCACTTTATTGTCGTAATCTTCGACTTTTTCGAGTAATCCAGCCTCTTGTAAGTCTTTGGCGATTTGTTTGCGAACGTCGAAACGATCCATTCCTACGTAAAGTCCTCCGGCTTCGCTGATAGTTCCGTTGTCGTTGAATATGTCGATACTCGGCAGATTGTATTTTTCTCCCAGCATATAGTCATTTACATCGTGTGCCGGGGTGACTTTTAAGCAGCCGGTTCCGAACTCAATATCGACATAGTCGTCCATGATAATAGGAACCACCCGATTTACCAGCGGTATGATGACTTTTTTCCCTTTAAGGAATGAATAGCGCGGGTCGTTGGGGTTTACACAAACTGCCGTGTCGCCTAAGATTGTTTCAGGTCGTGTGGTGGCAACGATAATGTATTTATCCTCGCCTTCGATAAAATAGCGCAGATAATAGAGTTTGCTGTGTTCGTCTTTATAAATGACTTCTTCGTCGGAGAGGGCGGTGAGGGCTTTGGGGTCCCAATTTACCATGCGGACTCCTCTGTAAATGAGTCCTTTGTTGTATAAGTCGACAAATACTTTCAAAACACTTTCGGAGCGGATTTCGTCCATAGTGAAAGCAGTGCGGTCCCAATCGCAGGATGCTCCCAATTTTTGGAGTTGTTTCAAGATGATTCCGCCGTGTTCTTCTTTCCATTCCCAAGCGTATTTGAGAAATTCTTCTCTGGAAAGATCGCTTTTTTTAATACCTTGCGCTGCAAGTTTATTTACCACTTTGGCTTCGGTGGCGATAGATGCATGGTCTGTGCCGGGAACCCAACAAGCATTTTTCCCTTCCATGCGAGCCCGGCGTACCAGAATGTCTTGTATCGTATTGTTCAGCATGTGCCCCATGTGCAGAATCCCGGTGACATTGGGTGGCGGAATGACAACGGTATAGGGTTCTCGACCGTCGGGCTTCGATTTGAAAAGACCGTTTTTCAACCAATAGGCATACCATTTTTCTTCTACGTCGGCGGGATTGTACTTCGTGGCAAGTTCGTTCATAAAGTCGTTCTTTCAGAATGTTCTATATTATTTCAAGATACAAAAGTAAAAAGGCTTTTGTACCAATCGGGTGCAAAAGTATAAAATATTTTCCGAAAAAGATATTCTTCGGAGTCAAAGGTGTTTATGGCATTTGTCTCGAAAAGAAAGTTTTTTTGTTTTCGACATGTTTCGTAAACTATCGTTTAAGCCCGTCCACGGCGGAACGTAGTTGTTCGAGCGCTTTTTGCAAAACTGCGCGAGGCGTACCTACGTTTAGCCGCATGTGTCCTTTGCCTTCGGGGCCGAACATTTCACCGTCGTTGAGTGCGAGTCTGGCTTTATCGACAAAAAGGTCGATGAGTGCATCGTGTTCGAGGTGAAGCCGTGTACAGTCGAGCCATACGATAAAGGATGCTTGCGGCCTGATGGCTTTGATGGCGGGAATATGACAATCGAGAAACTCTTCGACAAATAGTATATTTTGTTCGATGTAGGCTAACATTTGTTCGCGCCATTCTCTACAATGGTTATAAGCGGCTTCGGTGGCTATGGTCGCCATGAATGTGGGTTCGTTCAGCTCGTTTGCCGTGAGCCAGTCGAAGAAGCGCTTACGAATCGTTTCGTTGGGAACAATGGCATAGGAGCTGACCAAGCCTGCGATGTTGAACGTCTTGGAAGGAGCTCCAAACGATATACTGTTTTGAGCCGCTGTTTCGGATACCGAGGCAAAAGGGTGATGTTTGGCTCCGAAGAGAGGCATATCGGCATGAATTTCATCGGCAATGATGAGTATGTTGTGCCGTGCACAGATTTCGGCGATTCGCTGTAATGTTTCCAACGGCCAAACCACTCCTCCGGGATTATGAGGATTACAGAGAATGAACAGCTTGCATTGGGAGTCGATGATCGATTCAAGGTGATCGAAGTCCATTTCGTAGTGGGAGCCGTTCCATTTGAGCGGATTATGTACAACCTGCCGACCGTTACTTTCGGGGACGGCCATGAACGGTGTATAGACCGGAGTCTGTATGATGATTTTATCTCCGGGGTTACTAAATACATTGACTGCCAAGCCTATGCCCTTGACAATCCCGGGGATATAGGTGATCCATTCTCTTTTTACTTTCCAGCCATGCAGGTAGTCGAGCCAATCGATAATGGATTGCCAATAGCTCGCAGGAGCCTCGGCATATCCGTAAACCGGGTGTTGTAACCGGCGTACGAGAGCATCCGTTATACAGGGGGCGACCGCAAAATCCATGTCGGCAATCCATAAAGGAATGAGATCTTCCCGACCATAGCGCTCACAGAGAACATCGGTTTTCATAGCTCCGGTGTGATGCCGGTCGATAATTGTGTCGAAATCGTACTGAGAGGACATTTTATATACTGTTTAGGTGTTAGGTTGCTTATGTCGATTTGTCAAAAGCCGAGTTCTATCTGAAATCTTAATTGCCAGCGATTATAATCGGAATCGACAAATTCATTTTTGTAATTGTAAGACAGGTCGGCTTGTACTTTTAATCTGTGATCTATCAGATATTTCGTGACACCGAACGTCGATTGGTTGTGACTGCGATAATTGGCATAAGGCTGTACTTCTTTATCCGGCATGATGGTAGAGTTTCTCAATGCGATTTCCCAATTGGAACGAAAGAGATAACTTGCCTGTACGTTGAGCCCCATTCCAGTGAGGACATATTGTTCTACATTTTCGCCCGATTTAATGAGCGGAGAGGAAGATGATATACGCCCCATGAAATCGGTATAAAAAGCAAATCCTTGATATTTGAAGATGAAGTCGACAAAATAGGAAGAAAGGTTACGGGTCTGGTCAAACAGTAATTTGTCCCCATTGGAACCTTGTGCCCGAAGAGCTCGGTCGTTATAGCTGTATGCTCCCGCTAAAAGGATTTTGGGCGTTTGTTCTCGTTCATAATCGCCTTCCATAGCATCTCCTTTCCCGGTGAATCGTCCCAGTGGGAATAGTTCTATGCGTCCCGTATATGCGAGTCCACTCCCTTTATTGTTTCCCCAGTTTCTGCCTTCTCCGGTAGTAATAGAGGCTTTGGCCGCTAAATCCAAAGAGCCGAATAGATGTTGATTATATTCTCCGAAGATACCGAAATCGCGGTCGAGATTGAATTCGGAGTTTACAATGGAACGATCTACGAATTGTAGGGCACTCGAAGAGTTTATTCGGGCGCGATTCGCCCGTATTTTGGTTTGTCCGAAACCGATATTCCATGTCGAGTTGGGAACGTAGTAAATCATTGCGTCGCGTACGATGTTGTTGTTCCCATTGGGCAGCGTTTTCATATCGTAAGGCGAGAAGCCTAACTGAACCAAATAGGTGAGTTTGGGTGTATAGATATATCCATCGAAACGTAACCTGAGCCGTTTGACGCGGGCGTCGATATCTTGAGCCTCGAATTTCTCGTTGAAGTCGACATCGACCAAATTTTGCATGCGAATGCGCATCGTGAGTTTATAGCTTTTGTTTTTAGGTTGGAAAGATATACCGTTCCCGACTTCTATATCGGGCATGTGCATTCGTATTTTTTCTAATTCATCGGCATAATCGGTATCGGAGGTGCGGACCGTAGTCGAATCGTTCCCGATGATAAATGTCTTTGCGGATGCAGATAGCATGAATAGCGAGAGAAATATTCCCGATAGAAATAATCGTTGATAATTCATAACGTTGTTTGATTTGATTTTGAAATTCATGCTACAAAAATTGAATGTGATTTTGAAATAGATTTGAAATACTTGGAATATTATTAAAAATATTCATTTTTATTGGTGCATTTTGTTTCTTCGACAAGGTGTTTTTTCTGTGTAAATTTCGACAAAAGGAATATTTTTGAAATTTTTCATACCTTTATTTTATTGCTCCAAAATTACAACCAATGTATCAATATTCCAAAGACCGTTTCTGAAATTTTGACAATGGGGGGAATCGATTCAAATAAAAAAAGTCCATAGCGTATATATTACGCTATGGACTTTGCATTTGCGGAAGGAGGGGGATTCGAACCCCCGGTACCCATTCGAGTACGTCAGTTTAGCAAACTGGTGGTTTCAGCCACTCACCCATCCTTCCAAAGGACGATTTGTCGTTGACGTCATTTTTTCAAATGCAGCGCAAAGATAAGCGGAATATTTGAAACAGCAAACTTTTTCGCATTATTTTATTTCGGGAATAATCGTTACTTTTGTCCCATCAAGGTGCTTTTGCGCTGTGTATAATCGGATTATTATGTCGAATGTGAATAAAGGTATAAAGATATTTGCTTGGATAACAGGAGGGCTTATTTTGATTCTCGCATGTTTGTTTATTCCGGTAATGAAGAGTTATTTGTATGATCCTGTTATTACCGAACAAACGGTGTGCTATGTTGATCCGAAGTGGAATGATGCTCAGCTCGATAGTGCTTTGCATTCGGTGATTCCAGATGAGAATTCGATCCCGAGAATAAAACGTTTGCTGTCGTTTTATAAATTCGATCCTGATGTTCGTGTAGGGGCTTATCGGCTTCATGCCGGTATGACAGCTCGGCAAATGGCTTTGAAATTGTCGAGGGGAAGCCAATCTCCCATACGAGTTACATTTAATAACGTACGCACTCTCGAACAATTGGCCGAAAGGGTATCGGAGCAGTTGTTTTTTTCGAAAGAGGAGTTGTTGGCTTTGCTGTACAACGATAGTGTTTGTGCGGATTTAGGTTTTACGAAAGCGACTCTCCCGGCTTTGTTTTTACCGGATACTTATGAGTTTTACTGGACTGTGACTCCCGAATCTTTTTTACAGAAGATGAAGCGGGAGTATCGCATTTATTGGGAAGGAAAGCGGGAGCAACAGGCAAAGCGGTGGGGATTGACTCCTGTGGAGGTAGCGACTTTGGCTTCGATCGTAGAGGAAGAGACTAACAAACGTGATGAAATGGGAAAGGTTGCGGGTCTTTATATGAACCGATTGCGTAAAGGCATGCCTTTGCAGGCAGACCCTACGGTAAAATTTGCCCACGGGGATTTTTCGCTGAAACGCATATTGAATGTTCATTTGACCATAGAATCGCCATATAATACTTATCGGGTTACGGGATTGCCTCCCGGCCCTATACGGATTCCTTCGAAACAGGCTATCAATGCCGTGCTGACACATACACCGAACGGGTATTTTTATATGTGTGCCAAAGAGGATTTTTCGGGCTATCATAATTTTGCCGTGACTTTGGCAGAGCATCAACGAAATGCAATTCGATACCAGCAAGCATTGAACAGACTCGGAATACGTTGATGGGGGAATGTAAATAGTAAAGCCTCGTCTCACGACGGGGCTTTACTACTTGAAATATATCAAAAACAAGAAAGAGGATAATGTTTATTACAGGAATAAACAAAGGATAATATAATACCAATGAAACACACAAAAAACAAGAATATTATCGTATAAATTAACTCTTCCAGACCGGAGATTTTGGCTCGACGGAAGCGACGTTTCGCTTCTTTTTCCCTAAGGAGAGCCGTTTCTTTCCCGGTTTCGATAATAAAACACACTTGTATTGCAAAAAGTTTTTATCCGGAGCGATTTTAGTATATTTTAACAATTTGATGTTTCTTCTACGGGAGGAGGCATAGGGGGATCGGTATCATCGTCTATCCAAATGGCCAATGTGAGCCAATATAACAGTAGTGCGATAGCTATGCCTACACCTATCGCAGTCCAGATTTTTTGTCGTTTTTTCTCCATACTATATTAGTTATTCGAAAGAATAACATCGGTCGGGAGATAAAAGTTCTTTTTAGAAGGGTATATCGTTATTAGACGAACCGGGGGGATTCAGGAAATCGGGGTTCCCAGACAGTGGCGCTGCCGATGGTGTGCTCGTGTCGGGAGTATTGAACTTCGAGGTTACCGGTGCACTGAAATCGGTCAGTCGGGTGTCTTCGTCGTAATTTTGGAATCGAGCCAGATAAGAGACGAATTTCATATTCACGGTATCGGTCGCACCGCTACGGTGTTTGGCTATGATAAATTCTGCCAAGCCTTCGATGCTGTTTCCATTGGCATCTTCCTTGGACCGCGTATAATATTCGGGACGGTGTATAAAGCAAACCATATCGGCATCTTGCTCGATAGCTCCCGATTCACGCAAGTCGGAAAGTTGCGGGCGTTTCCCTTCTTTACCGTCTTTGTCGTTACCCCGGGATTCCACACTACGATTTAACTGGGACAGGGCGATGATAGGTATTTGAAGCTCTTTTGCCAATTGTTTGAGCGAACGGGATATGGTGCTGACTTCTTGTTCTCGGCTCCCGAAGGACATACCGCTGGCGTTCATCAGTTGCAAGTAGTCTATGATGATGATTTTGATTCCGTGCTCGCGAACCAATCGGCGTGCTTTTGTCCTAAGTTCAAAAACGGAAAGGCTGGGGGTATCGTCTATATATATAGGAGCGTTCCTCAGTATTTCGATACGAGACATGAGCCGTTCCCATTCGAACGGGGCCAACTGTCCGCTTTTGATTTTATCGCCGGGGATTTCGCAAGTGTTGATGATGAGACGATTGACAAGCTGGACATTGGACATTTCGAGCGAGAAGATAGCCACCGGCGTGTTATAGCTGACAGCCATGTTCTTTGCCATAGAAAGGACGAATGCCGTTTTTCCCATAGCGGGACGGGCGGCGATAATGATGAGGTCGGAATTTTGCCAACCGGAAGTAATTTTGTCGATGTCGTGAAACCCGGTTTGCAGTCCGCTCAATCCGTCGCTTCGATTGGCTGCTATTTGAATTTGTCTGATAGCTTCGCTCAGTACCGGGTCTATTTGAGTAACGTCTTTTTTCAGGTTACGTTGGGAAATTTCAAAGAGTTTCCCCTCGGCTTCCTGCATAAGGTCATCTACGTCGTTGGTCTCGTCAAAGGCCTTGTTGAGTATTTCGCTGGAAAATTCGATTAATTCCCGAGCCAAATATTTTTGGGCTACGATGCGGGCATGGTATTCGATGTGCGCCGCCGATGCTACACGTCCGGTAAGTTCGGAAATACGGAGGGCTCCGCCGACTTCATCGAGCTTTCCGTCGAGTCGCAGTTGCTCGGTGACGGTGAGCATGTCAATGGGGCGTTGTTGTGCTCCCAACCGGGATATTGCACTATAAATAAGTTGGTTGGTCGGCTCATAGAAACACTCTGGCTTTAAGATGTCGCAAACGGTGGTATAGGCATCTTTTTCGAGCATGAGAGCTCCCAACACGGCTTCTTCGAGCTCTTTGTCCTGAGGTTGTAGCTTGCCTTGTTCCGAAACTTTCGGAGCGTAGGCTTTTTTCTGGCGAGTGTAATTTCTTCGAGTTTCCATGCAGCAATTCTTTCCCGTTACAAAAGTAGTCAATCTTTCTGCTATCGGGAAATTTGGTGAGCGAATCTTATAATGAACTTTTCAACAGGCAGATATTTCCGATTAATTACAGGGCCGGTGTCGTATCGGGGTATTTTGCCATTTGCTTTTCACAATATTTTTGGAATAGCTCCCAATCGTAATAAGGTGCATATTCCGAATCGATGGGTAATTTTATTTCTTGTTCATTGAACAATACTTTCACGAGTATTTTCCCATCGGTATTTTTATAAAGTATCCATTGGATATTCGTCGCCATAGGATTGTATTTGAAGTCCTGCCAAACCTCGGCTACTTTTTCGGGATCGGCTTCTACAACGGCTGCATTCTCAATACCTAACAGGGCGAGTAAAGGAATTGTATTTTCACCGTGTGCAAAACGTAAATTGGCTTCGACACCGTTTCCGTCGATCGCCGCTTGCGATGTAACCAACATGTCTTTTAACAGAGGTTTCGCAATGGCGACAGGGAGTCCTTTTCCGGGAATGGAGTTGGCTTTACGCAGGTATTGCGATAGATTGTTCGCACTCCATAAATCGAATTTTTCTTCTTCTGTGAACCACGGATATAGGGATATGTCGTAGTCGGTATTCGGCAATATGATGGTTAACGCGTATAGGTGGGTCATGAATGTTATAGGATCGGGTATGATTTGTTCCCACTCTTTCTTGAATATACGGTCGATAAGCCTTGTGGGTGTGTGCTTTTCCTGATAGGCTCGGAGTATCTTTTTCCATGAGCCTTTCGAGAGATATTGTTGGTATTCTTTTCCTTTGAAGAATCGCAGGGTATTGTCATATCCGTTGCTGGGATCCATAGAAAACTCCGCAGTGGGGGTATAGCCTCTCATTTCTGCGACGAATGCCGCCATACTAGCCATGGAGCGTGGAACCGTGGTCGATTGTGCCACAAGGGTCACTTTGCCGTCCTGAGGTGTAAACGCCGGACGAAAGCGGTGATACATGCGACGAGCCATATCCCGGTGTTGTCGGGCTCCGAGCGGAGTGAGGTCTCCCCAGCGATGATTCATTAAATGGTAGATGGTGTCGATTTGATTACGCAGCAGTTTGCCTTCCCGGGTTAAAAGGTTCAAAGAATCGGCTTTATTCATTAGTTTGTACAGGTTCGGAACCATACTTTTTGAATCGTGGGTGCGTGAACCGTGTCGAGCTATATGATCGATGTGAAACGGTATGAAATCCTTTGGAGCCGGGGTGTCTGTGGTGTCGTTGCAATAATAAACAGATGCCGTACTACCGAAAAATTGTGGATTTTGATGTAGAAAATCTTTTATAGAATTTTGCCCGAAAGAGATTGCAGATAGGCATAAAAGGATAGTACCGGCGGTGAGGGTTCTTTTTTTCATTTGTTTCTGTTTTTCTATTATGTCGGTAAAATTATAATAAATTTTCTCTTCGATGAAATTTTTATTCTTTTTTAGAGTGGAGTTGCCTATGTGACTGAGAATGGTTATTTTCGCAAAGATTCTCGAAAAACAAGGATATAGATGATTAGATTTCCCAATGCAAAAATCAATTTGGGGTTGCGTATCGTAGCCCGTCGTCCCGATGGTTATCACAATATAGAGACAGTATTTTATCCCATTCAGTTGCAAGATGCTTTGGAGATTGTTCCAACGTCGCAACAGGAGACGAAGTTGTCTTTATCGGGAATGGTCATAGACGGTGATCCCCAGAATAATTTGGTGATGAAAGCGTGGCGAAGATTGAGCCATCGTTTTTCGTTACCCCCGATATCTATTTATCTCCATAAAGCCATACCCTTTGGTGCTGGGTTAGGAGGTGGTTCTTCCGATGCCGCTTTTTTGTTAGCGATGGTGAGAGATTATTTTCGTTTGCCGTTGAGCGATGACGAGCTTGACAAGGAAGCTGCTTCTCTGGGAGCCGATTGCCCATTTTTCTTGCATAATAAACCTTTATTAGCCAAAGGAATAGGCGATGAGTTCGAGCCGATCGAATTGTCGTTGAAGTCCTATCGAATTGTATTGGTAAAGCCTTCTGTCTCCGTGCCTACGTCGGTGGCTTATTCGTTGGTTACTCCGGTATTGCCGGAAGAGTCGGTGAGGGATACCGTTTCCCGTCCGGTCGAGGAGTGGAGAGGTAGATTGATCAATGACTTTGAAGAAAGTGTGTTTGCCCGATTTCCGGAAATAGGAGAGATAAAGGATCGTTTATATGAACAGGGAGCTGTATATGCATCTATGTCCGGTTCGGGTTCTTCGGTATTTGCCCTATTCGATAAAGAAGTCGATCTTGCCGATTGTTATCCGGGGTGTTTTGTTTGGACTGGAATTTGTGAAGTATAGCGTATAAAATCGTTTTTGAAAAAGAGAATGATCGAAGATTGTTACATGACCGGTATTATAGATAAGATAAATTCTTTATATCCGATTTCCGATGATACGATACGGACATTGAAAGAGAGCATGACTTTGTGCCGTTTTCCCAAGAAGTATCAGTTGATAAGGGCGGGCATGTATTGTAAATCGGCTTATTTTATAGGGAAGGGAATGACTCGCTCGTTTTGGTTGGTGAACGGAGAAGAGATAACGACTTCTTTTTCGTGTGAGGGCGGAATCGTGTTCAGTATGGACGAACTCTATTATAACAAGATGAGCGAAGAATTTGTGGAGACCCTTGAAGATGTAGTCGTTTATAGAATATCTCTGGATAAATTGCGTCGGCTGTTCGAAACGAATATCGAACTGGCTAATTGGGGGCGGATTATTCATCAAGACGAGTACCGGCGTTTGCATCGCTCCCATAAGGAACGTTTGACTTTATCGGCAAAAGAACGGTATGAGGAGTTCAGGCAGCAATTCCCTCAGGTGAACCAGCGAGCTCAACTTGGGTATATTGCATCGTATTTGGGTATAACACTCTCGACGCTCAGTCGTCTCAGGGGAGCCCGAAAATGATCTTTCAGAGGATTTTTTGACATAGGACAAATTTTAAATTATATAAGTCCTGTAATTTTGCCGTAATATTAATCATCACTAAAATCAAAAATCTAAATTACCAATTCATTATGCAACAAATTTCTTCTGCTGCGTTTTCAGATACCAAACCTCATTATGAGTTGCTTGACGGATTGCGTGGTGTAGCCGCGCTTTTGGTCGTGTGGTATCATGTCTTCGAAGGGTATGCTTTTGCCGGTGGTACTCTTATAGAAAGCATCAATCATGGATATTTGGCCGTGGATTTCTTTTTTATTTTATCGGGGTTCGTTATCGGTTATGCCTATGACGATCGTTGGGGAAAGAGCCTAACGGTAAAAAATTTCTTTAAGCGGCGGTTGATTCGTCTTCACCCGATGGTTGTCATGGGTGCAGTTTTAGGTGTGATTACATTTTGTATACAGGGTAGCGAACAGTGGGACGGGACTCATGTGGCTACGTCGATGGTGATGTGGGCTTTGCTTTTCGCGATGTTTTTCATTCCGGCCTATCCGGGTGCAGGTTATGAGGTTCGGGGTAATGGTGAAATGTTTCCTTTGAACGGTCCCAGTTGGTCATTATTTTTCGAGTATATCGGTAATATTTTGTATGCTTTGTTTATTCGTCGTTTGTCTACTAAGGCGTTAACTGTTTTTGTCGTATTACTGGGAATCTGTCTGGCTTGTTTCGCTATCTTCGATGTATCGGGGTATGGCATGATAGGGGTAGGCTGGACGCTCGATTCGGTGAATTTTGTGGGTGGACTGTTGCGAATGCTTTTCCCGTTTTCTTTGGGACTGTTGTTGTCTCGTAATTTCAAACCGGTGAAAGTGAGAGGGGCATTCTGGATATGCTCTTTCGTATTGTTGGTTTTGTTTTGTGTTCCTTATGTAGAAGGGGTCGAACCTATATGTATGAATGGTCTTTTTGAGGCATTTTGTATAGTCGTGGTATTTCCTGTTCTCATTATATTGGGTGCGTCGGGAAACACGACCGATAAAACATCTACGCGGATATGTAAATTTTTGGGAGATATTTCTTTCCCGCTTTATATCACGCATTACCCGTTTATGTATTTGTTCTATTCTTGGTTGATTGAGAACCAGTATTTTACATTCGGGGAAACGTGGCAAGTAGCCTTGTGTGTTTATGTATGGAATATATTGGTAGCCTATCTTTGTTTGAAACTTTATGACGAGCCGGTGAGACGGTGGTTGAGCAAGAAATTTTTGAAAAAACGCTAGGGATAACCCCGTTAATGGGGTTTATTTGATAGATAGTAAAATTTCCATGCTTAAATTAGTTTTATGAAAATGATAGATTGTAGAAAGTCGCTGATGGTATGCATCGGTTTGTTGATGTGCGGAACCTTTTCGGCGCAGGAATCGGAGTTCGATTTGGCATCGCAGAGATCGGAAGCGCAAGACGTTTTTGCTGTGCCGGGTAAAAAATTGGATCATAAAGGGATAATTATTAACCCTACTCCTCATAAACTGGTTCTCGACCCAACCGGGAGGCTCGATATTTCGGGTGGAGTGTGTCTAAAAGATAAGCATGGAAAATTTTCCGAGGATTTGGATTTTGTCACTTTTAACAAGAAGGGGGTAAAACTCTCCGTCGATTTTGGTTCGAAGGCTTCGGCTAAGTATGGGGTAAAACCTGTTTCGGGTGCATATCGCATGAATATCGGAAAGAATGGTATATCGATCGTCGGTTATGACGAGCGGGGAGCTTTTTACGGTTTGCAGACCCTTCGCCAGTTAGTCGAGAGTCCTGCGACTGTAACGGGTGAATTACCATATGTGGAAATCGACGATTACCCCGATTTGAAATACCGGGGAGTAGTAGAAGGATTTTATGGAACGCCGTGGTCTCATGAGGTGAGAATGTCTTTGATAGATTTCTATGGAAAGTTCAAGATGAATAGTTATTTGTACGGTCCGAAAGACGATCCGTACCACAGTTGTCCGAATTGGAGGCTTCCATATCCCGAAAAAGAGGCCGGAAATATCAAAGAATTGATAGAGGCTTGTAAACGTAATCGGGTCGATTTTGTCTGGGCGATACACCCGGGACAAGATATTAAATGGAACGAGGAGGATTATCAAAACCTCGTTAATAAATTTAATTTGATGTATGACCTCGGTGTACGGGCTTTCGCCCTCTTTTTCGACGATATATCGGGCGAAGGGACAAATCCGGTGAGACAGACGGAGCTTTTGAATAGATTGACTAAGGATTTTGTGAAGTCCAAAGGCGATGTAGCATATTTAACGGTTTGTCCGACCGATTATTCCAAGCTTTGGGCAAACCCCACACCGCAAGGAAGTCTTGCTATTTATGGAGAAACTCTTGATCCGTCGATAGAAGTGTTTTGGACAGGAGACGTAGTATGCAGCGACTTAACACCGGAGACTTTGGATTGGGTTAATTCCAGAATTAAGCGGCCGGCATATTTTTGGTGGAATTATCCGGTTACCGACTATGTGCGCAATATTATTTTGCAAGGACCTGTTTATGGCTTGAATACTTCGTTGGATTCCAATGATCTTTGCGGAATAGCAAGTAATCCGATGGAACATGGAGAGGCTTCGAAATTGGCTTTATACGGGGTTGCCGATTATACTTGGAATATAGCGGCTTATAATCCTATTGATAATTGGGAGAGAGGACTCGGCGAATTGATGCCGAAAGCAAGGGAGGCCTACCGGACATTCGCTATTCATTCTTGCGATACGGAGACCGGTTATCGCCGCGATGAATCGTGGGAAACCAAGACTTTCAGAATCGGTGATTGGAATGAAACGGAGGCTCAGGCTCTTTGGGCAGAATTCGATAAGGTAGAGAAAGCTCCTGCCGAAATAGAGAAAGGTTGCACCAATAAAGGTCTGATGAGTGAGTTGACTCCGTGGCTCCAAGAATTCGGAAAGTTGGGTACGAGAGGAAAACGGTCTTTGGAACTTGCCCGTGTTTATCGTGATGGTAAAGATGATGCCGATTTTTGGAATAAGTATATTCGGAACTTGATGAGTAAGAAGGATCGAGAAGATTATGAGGCTCATAAAAGCGGGACCATGAAACTGCAACCATTTTATGAAAATGCTATGGACGATATGGCATACGGCTTCTTAACTCGGTTGTCGGGCGAGACTCCTATCTGTTATAGGGGTATAGGTTCGTTCCATAATGCGAAAACCACGTTGAGCAAGTTAATGTTCGATCACGATACTACGACTTATTATACATCGGGAATCGCTCAAAAAGCCGGCGATTGGATCGGGGTTGATTTGGGAAGTGTCAAAGATGTGACCGAAGTTTCTATTTTGCAGGGGCGTAATTCTGTGGACGATGTCGATTATTTCGACCATGCCGTAGTGGAATATTCGATTGATGGTAAAGCATGGACTCCGTTGACGGAAGAGTTGAATAAACAGTATATCGTTCGTTGGAATGGGGAGCCTGTAAAGGCCAGATATGTTCGATTGAAAAGACTCGAATCTACTCGCACGAATTACGCATCGGTTCGTTCATTCGAAGTGAATCCTCCCAGAGTGGAACATTTGGGTTTCAGCTTAAAGTCCGACGATGTACAGCAAGCTCTTTATGCGTTTGATCAGCAAATAGGCACAAGTTATCGAAATAATGGAACTTTTTCTTTCGGGGTCGCTCCTCGGACCGAGGGATATACTTTGTTGGTGAATGAATTGCCGGAGGCGGGGAATGGAGCTCCTGTCGTGCATTTGAGACAGTTTAGGCCCGATGGTTCGTTGGCGGTTGAGTCGGTTATCGATTCGTCGTTTTTTAAGGTCGAGTTGGCCGAGGGAGTTTCCGAAGTACAAATAGAAGGGCCAGTGGAGATATTCGAGATAGTGCCGAAGTTTGATTAGTGTCGGATTTTTACGTTTAAAGAACAATTATTATTTTTGAACAGGATATAAAAAGAGCAGGTTTGCCCTGCTCTTTTTCTTTTGGAGAAAGGGAATTGCTTTTTTGCAGGTAATGGATAGAAATGAAAACATTGGGAAGGTGGCAGTGCACTCTGACAAAAGTGCAGTTTGGGCTTGTTTGGCAGTGTTTTTGATACTATAATGGTGCTCATTGGTAATGATGATATGAGCGTGATGAAAATGAAAATGTAACAAAAGAAAAATTATAAATATGGCCGAAAAGAAAGAATGCGAAAAATCGCAAAATATTGTAGATGAGGCTTCTGAAAAGGAGAAGAAAGAGTCGTTGAACCAAGAACCCGAAGTTTCGGAAGAAACAGGTTCCGAGGAGGGCGGTGAAGAAGGCGAGGCTGATGAGGCTGCCAGATTGTCAGCCGAATTGGAAACTTTGAAGGCGACTATCGAGAAAATGCAGAAGGATTATTTGCTATTGATGGCCGAGTTCGATAATTTCAGGAAACGGACGTTGCGTGAGAAATCGGAGTTGATCAAGAATGGCGGTGAGAATTGCATGAAAGCTATTCTGCCGGTTATCGACGATTTTGAACGCGGATTGGCAGCTGTGGAAGAAAGTAATGATTTAGCGGCTGTGAAAGAGGGAATGAGCTTGATATATAATAAATTCAAAAGCTATCTAGAACAAAACGGCGTAAAGGAGATTCCTACGGAGGGAGCGGATTTCGATACAGAATATCACGAGGCTGTGACGATGTTCCCGGCTTCGGATCCGGCTCAAAAAGGTAAAGTGATAGATACCGTACAAAAGGGATATACGCTCAATGACAAAGTTATTCGCTTTGCCAAAGTCGTGGTAGGGGAATAAATTATAGGACAGGGAGCAATGGAAAAAAGAGATTATTATGAAGTGCTGGGTGTCGCTAAAAATGCGACGGCCGAGGAGATAAAAAAGGCATACCGTAAAAAAGCTATCCAATATCACCCGGATAAGAACCCCGGAAACAAAGAGGCTGAGGAAAAGTTTAAAGAGGCTGCCGAAGCGTATGAAGTATTGAGTGATGCGGATAAGCGGGCTCGTTACGACCAGTTCGGGCATCAAGGGTTAGGTGGTGCTGCCGGTGGCGGTTTCAGTGGCGGCGGTATGTCTATGGAGGATATTTTCTCGCATTTCGGCGATATTTTCGGTGGTGGATTCGGCGGATTCGAAGGCTTCGGGGGCGGCTCACGAGGGGGACGTCGTCATGTCAATAAAGGTTCGGATTTACGAGTAAAGGTGAAACTGACATTGAAAGAGATCGCTACCGGTGTCGAGAAAAAAATAAAGGTTCCTAAGTATGTGAGCTGTTCTCATTGTAACGGTACGGGTGCAGAGAACGGTACGGCTTATACGACGTGTTCGAAATGTAACGGGTCGGGAGTAGTGACACGGGTACAACAGACTTTTCTCGGAGCTATGCAATCGACGACTACGTGTCCCGACTGCGGTGGAGAGGGCCGTATTATTACGAAGAAGTGTCCGCATTGTGCTGGGGAAGGTATCGTACGTGAAGAAGAGGTAATCACGTTGAATATTCCGGCCGGGGTATCCGAAGGTATGCAACTCTCTATGGCGGGCAAAGGGAATGCTGCTCGTCATGGCGGTGTAAATGGTGATTTGTTGATTTTAATCGAAGAGGAACCGCATCCCGATTTACTGCGCGACGAGAACGATTTGATATATAATTTGCTGCTCGATTTGCCGACTGCCGTATTGGGTGGTTCTATCGAAGTTCCTACTCTTGATGGTAAGGCTCGTATAAAAGTGGATCCCGGTACTCAACCCGGAAAAATATTCCGGCTTAGGGGAAAAGGATTGCCTTCGGTCAATCGTTATGGAGTAGGTGACTTGATTGTAAATGTATCGGTTTACATTCCAGAAAACCTCAATGCTAGCGAAAAGAAGCATTTCGAGGATTTGAAAACTGCACCCAATATACAGCCTACACTCACAGCTAAACAGCGAATATTCAGTAAATTGCGTCATATGTTTGAGTGAAAACGACGATGATATAAAATGAAAGCACCGTATATCAATAATATACGGTGCTTTCATTTTATATTGGGGAATAGTTCTTTACATTCCTTGTATAACGTAATAGGTGTAGATTAAAAAAATGATTCCTACCGATAACCCGATGAATGACCATCGGGTGAATAATTTGTCTTTGCCTATAATTCCATAACATAATCCGATTATGGAGCATAGGGTAATGCCTATCGGAAAAATGAAAAACCCTATTGTGATGAATCCTATGAGCATGATAATGCCCATTATGATTAGTATTTTACTCCTCGTTATTTCCATTTTTGTAAAATTTGAATGTTTCCTCTGTGATTTCGTAATCTAAGTTGAGGAGTATGGAGTCTTTTTCGCGGGGAGAGAGCGTAGAATCTTCTTCCCAACCATACTCCTTAGCCAATTCTCGAATAGCTTTTATTTTTTCTTGATCTGAATTGAATACCCGTTTCTTCTTGTGTAACTTAGCTTCTACATATTTCCGGAGGGTTTCTTGTGCTCTGAATTGTTCGCCTCGGGTATAGTCGAATGACTTTAAGCTATCGATGTCTTGCAGTTCGTCATATAGCGTTAATGTCCAAAATAGGTTTTTGTCGGGCAATCGGGTGATGATACAGGGAATGATTTTTTTTCCCATGTTTAGCAATTGCGGAAATTGTTCCAATTTTTTCGCATCATTCGTGTTGCTGCTGAGGCGGGTTATCGGGTTGGTGTTGTAATTGTTTACCCATGCGTTGAAAAGACTGTCGAATTTTTCTAAGTCATCTCCTGTTAAAATCGTATCGGTATCGCAGTCTGCAACGATAATTTCGGTAGATCCGTTAGCCCCGCCGATAACAGAAGCGGATTTCCCGGAACAACCGATAGTTAAAAGATAAAGTAGAATGATGTATGTAAAAGAGCGTTTCATGTTTCTTATTTTTGAACCGCGGAATTGTAAATGATTCTTGCGATATCGGCGATAATTTGTGTATTGGTTTGGTCGCTCTCACGAGAGTCTTTGATGAAAATAGCGAGAAAGCATAATTTTCCGTTCGGGAGATAGATTACGCCGGTATCGTTGTCGCCGATTTTTGTTCCGTCGTCCAAACGGTCGGAGCTGCCTGTTTTGTGTCCTAAGACAATATTATCGGGCAATCCGGCTTTTATTTTATCTTTTCCGGTAGAAGTTTCTATCAAAATATTTTTTAGAAATTCGGTATGTGTTTCATTCAGTATCGGTTCGTTGTAGAGTTTTTCCAATAGTTGAAGTGTAGACGAAGGTGTGCTCCAATTGTTATAGCAATTGGATATGCGAGAGTGCATGGTTTCTTCGGTTTCGGTGAGATTGTAGTTTGTGATACCTAATTTGTCGATTCGGTCTTTCACGATATCGATACCGCCGAGATAGTCTATGAGAATGTCGCAAGCGTTGTTGTCGCTTTGAGAAACGGCATAGCGCATGAGGTCGGCGTAAGAAAGATAAAAGTTTCTTTCGGGGTATAATTCTCTTAGCGGGCTATAAGTGTCTTTGTGTATTTGAGACGATTCGATGAAGCGTAAAGAGTCCAGAGCGATACATTCGTTTTCCATTTTTTGAAGAGCTGCTATGGCGACATGGAGTTTAAAAATACTCATTAGCGGATACCGATGTTCGTCGTTAAACGTAAATAATTGTCCGTCGATCGAGAATGCTACGCCGACCGTTGCATTTTTCCCTTGTATGGCCTGACGAATCTTTTGTCCGACGGTCGATTGTTTTTCCAAGCTAATAGCAGCGATAGGGTGTAGTCCTATCCATGAAAACAGAAAACAGAATAGAATTATTTTGTTCTTGGGCATGATGTTTTGCTTGTTTTAAGTTGAGTAAAGATATAATAAATTTAATCATGTATGCCCGGCTTTATTTAATTTAACAGGGAGATAGGGTATCGGTGCGTGTTTATCGGAATATCTTGTTCGGGAGTATTTTTCATTCGATGTTGAAGAATCAGAGGTTAATAATGGAGATTATATTGTTATCCTTATTATAATTTTAAATAAATATATTGTATTAAGAAAATTTTTGTGTGTTTATTTATCTGAATATAAATAAAATAAAGATTAATAAACGTGGTTTTATTTTTCGTTTGTTCAAAAAAAATAGAAAAAAATTACGAATCTCACTAGGGATATAGTTCGATTTAGGGTTAATATTATTGATACGGTATGTAAAAATGTTTCGTGAGATTTATTTACGCAAGGTATACGAGAGAGGAATGTTTAAATAGTATTATTTATGTTAAATATTAAATGGTTAAATCTAAAAGCATGAAAAAAAATCAGAAGTGTAAAATTGGGCTTTTGGCGTTTTCTTTGTCTTTTTTTGTTCCGTTTTTTGCTAATGCAATAGATCAAGGGGCAGGAAAGGTTACTGCAAATGTAACCCAGCCAAGCAAGCGTACTATTAAAGGAGTGGTTTCCGATGTTTCGGGAGAACCACTAATCGGTGTGAGTGTATTAGTGAAGGGAACTTCGATAGGAGCTTCTACTAATATAGACGGTGTTTACTCGGTAGAGGTCCCGAATAATAATGCCGTGCTCGAATTCAGTTATGTCGGGTATCAAAAGGCGACTTTGTCGTTGGCGAATGCTTCCTCATACGATGTCGTTATGCATGAGGAGACACGGGTTTTACAAGAAGTCGTAGTAACGGCGATGGGTATATCGCGGGAATCCAAAACGCTTACCTATGCTACCCAGACTATTAAGAACGAGGAAGTGACCCGTATCAAGGATAATAACTTCATTAACTCGCTGCAAGGAAAGAGTGCTGGTCTTACTATCGTTCCCAATAATTCGGGAGCGGGCGGTGGAGCTTCTAAAATTGTGCTTCGCGGTTCCACTTCTATTCTCGGAACCAATCAGCCGTTGATCGTTGTCGACGGTGTACCTATGCAAGACGGTATGGGTACGCAGGCGACCGATAACATGATACTCGGCGGCGGACGTAGCGGCGATGACCTCTTGTCGACGATCAACCCCGAAGATATCGATAACATGACGATTTTGAAAGGCCCGAATGCCGCAGCTCTTTACGGTAGCGCAGCCAATAACGGTGTGATCGTTATCACGACCAAATCGGGTGCTTCGGGTTCTGTCAAGGTGAATGTGTCGAGCACCACGTCGATCGAGACGATAGCCATGTATCCTCGTACCCAACAGATTTATGGTATCAGTGGCGGAGACCAATGGTCGGCGTGGGGTCCTAAGATCGGTACACGTTCGGCCGACGAGGTGGCTTCTGCCCCGTATCTGATGAATTCTGCACGCAATGCCGTAAAAGACTTTTTCAACAAAGGCGTGACTACGACCAACGGCGTTACGTTGAGTGGCGGTACGGAAAACTTCCGAACTTATTTTTCTTATAATAATACCTATCAAACGGGATTGATACCGAACAATAAGTTTACCCGTAATAACGTGATGTTCAAGGAGTCTTTCTCGTTGTTCGACAAGCGTATCAATATCAACACGAGCCTTAACTGGATACATCAGAAGACCGATAACGCTCCTGTCGTGGGTAAGGCATTGAGCGCTCTCTATGCTTTGTACCGTACTCCGGCCGATATCGATATGCGTTATTTCAAGCATAACTATAAACACCTCGGTACGGTGGCCGACAATATCGTGAGCGATCCGGAGAAAGGTAATCCCAAATTGATTGGACAACCGGTTCAAACTTGGTACTGGTATGACCAATATCTGAACAACCCCTACTGGGTGGCCAACATGTATAACGATTATTTGAAGCGCGACCGTTTGTTGGCAAATATTACTTTGGATGCCAAGATTTGGCAAAATATTAAATATCAGACGCGTTTCAATGTCGATTATGTGACTCAGAATAATCTGAACGAGGAGTATGCCGGTATGAACCGGGTAGGCTTCGATTATGTAGGTGGTAAATATTACAATGGAGATTCTCGCTCGAGCGACATTTATAATGACCACATGCTCACTTGGAACGACCGTTTCAATGATAAAATCGATGTGAATGTGGCTGTGGGAACCAGCTTTTCACGTCATTACGATCGTAACACGAGCATCACTACGGCGATAGATACTTGCGGTGTGCCCAATGCTTTCGTTCCTCAGAATAATAAACACAGCCGTCCCAACAACCCTAACGGAAGTGCTACATCGGCTTCGGACAGTTGGAATAACAAGGATTGGAGCACGGCACTCTTCGCTACGGCTTCGGTCGGATTATTCGATAAAGTTTACCTCGACGGTAGTTATCGTTTGGAGTGGGCACAGTCGTTCCAACAGTTCACGCAAGGGAGCGGATATAAATCGTTCGATTACTATTCGGCCGGTGTGAATGTGCTCATCGACAAGTTTTTGCCTCGCCGGGATTGGCTCAATCAGTTGAAATGGCGCGGTAGTTGGTCGGTGGTAGGTAACCCCATTCCCAACACCTTGTTCGCCCGTCAGAGCTACGATTTCTCCAACGGTACGATCAGTACTCGTCCTCCTTTGTTCGACGATCCTCAACCGGAGACGACCACTTCGTTCGAGACCGGTTTGGACGTTTGGATGTTCGAAAACAAATTCAACTTCGACCTTACTTATTACAATTCGACGTTACGTAACCAGTTCTTGTATGTCACCACTGCCAATGGCGAATCGAAGCCGGTCAACACAGGTAAGATACGCAACTATGGTTTGGAATTCCAAGCATCTTATCGCTGGAACATCAATAAGGATTGGAGATGGCAGACCGGATTCAATATCGCATGGAATGACAACCGTATCCTCGAAACTTACAAAACCGAGAGCGGCGCTCCCTACGAAGTGCAAATGGGTCCCAACGCTTTCAAGATTAAATACGTAGAAGGCGGACGCTATGGCGATATTTATGTCAACTCTTTCGCCCGCGATGAAAACGGCCATATCAAAATCAATGATGCCGGTAATTACGAGAATGCCGTTCCCGTGATGGCTTCCGGTAAATACGAGACCAAAGTGGGCAATATGACTTCGCCTGTCACTCTCGGTTGGAACAATACATTTACTTGGAAAAACTTCACGCTCTATTTCTTGATAGACGGCCGTATCGGCGGTAAGGTGATGTCATTGACCGAGGCTGATCTCGACCTGTACGGCCTTTCCGAACGTTCTGCACAAGACCGCTTGAACGGAGAACGGGTTATGCAAAACGGAAAGGAATATATTCTCAAACCTCTACCCGACGGATCGGGGAACAAAGTTTCGGTCGAGAACTACTATACGACCATCGGTGCTCTTCCCATGGAAGACCATGTATATAATGCCACCAGTTTGCGCATGCGTGACATCTCGTTGAGCTACGACATGCCCAATTTGTTCGGTAAGAATCAAGGTATGACCGCTCAGTTCTCGGTGAAGAATGCGTTCTTTATCTATAAAGATTCTCCCGTGGATCCCGACATCTCGGTATCGGCCGCCAACGGTTACTCCGGTATCGACTGTTATTCTTTGCCTACGACGCGTAGTTTTGCGTTAACATTGAAATTCAATTTCTAATGAAGAACGATTTAATATAAATAGTCATCAATATGAGAAAAACAATATATTCGATCGGATTCCTCGTTATCGAATCCGTGTTTTCAGTAGGTTTGTTCACTTCTTGCGGCGACCAGTTTCAGGAGGAGTATCCGTGGTTGATCGGTAAGCAGGAGGAGATGGACAACAATAACGAAGAGGGGGCAGGAGCTACCGATATTACCGTTCTCGAAAAAGAATTGAAAGGGGCTATCCCGTTCATGATCAACTATTCGCACGAGCCTACCGGCACGTGGGCGCCTCACAAATATCAGTATTACCGTGCGAACAGTATCGACAACTATTCGGGATATTGGACGACTACCAAGAGTACTTTTGCTTTCGGTGGTCCGTTGCCTACGCTTTATACTTTCCCCAACGATTATTTGGGGGGGCCTATGGACAACCAGATTTTCACGCAGTCTTATAACGCTATCCACCATGCCGCCGAATTGGGCAAACCCGAATGGCGTGCCGTGGCGTTGATTATCCAAGCCTATCAGGGGCACGAGATCATCGATTTCTATGGCGCGGCTCCTTTTAGCGACTGGCGTAACCTGAAACGTACTCCGCCGTTGACCTATGAAAAGGGCGAGGACATTTACAATCTGATTTTCGATGATCTCGACGAGGCTATCCGCATATTGAAAGAGCGTCAGCCGTCCCGCGAGGAGTTCGCCAAGATCGAGGATTTGACTATCAAGACGCTCTCCGACGGCGATTGGCGCATGTGGGTGAAGTTCGCCAACTGTATCAAAATGCGTATGGCCATGAACATGGTGAAAATCAATCCGGGTACGGCTCAGTCCAAATTTGAACAAGCTGTCACCGACGAGATAGGTGTCCTCACCGACACCGATGCGAAGGATATAGCCTATTATCAGGAGCAAAACGCTTGTGCTTTGTGGCGTATCGGTAACGAGTGGCACGATATTCGTTTGGGTGCTTCGTTTGAAAATATTCTCAAACGTTACAATCACCCGCTGCTTACCCGCTGGTTCGATACCAATGCATATCCTATTAAAGAGAAGTCTACGGGTATACAGGCTCCCATCGATGTTTACGGAGTACGTACGGGTATCAGCATGCGTAACAGCAATACCACAGGCAAGGACAAAGGCGGTTATGGCCCATTCTCGACTTTGTCGGGCGAATTCAAATATATGCATCAGTCTTTCTTCAAACGCACCGAGAGTATCTTCTTGTTGGCCGAGGCTGCTTTGAGAGGCTGGAATGCGCTTGGCCGTGACGCTCAGAGTTGGTATGAGGCCGGTATCCGTCTTTGTTTCCAAGAGAATGGGATCACCGACGGAACCGTCATCGACGAATATCTTGCCCAGACTGCGGCGAAGGATATCGATTATGTCGATCCGTATAACAACGAGAACAACATAGCCGGTCGTGTGAAAGTGGGTGTGAAATGGGATGCGAGCGACTCGAAGGAGGTGATGCTGGAAAAAATCATCACTCAGAAATATATCGCCAACTTCCCCATGAGCGCCGAGGCATGGACCACGTTCCGCCGCACGGGATATCCTCGTATCTTCCCGGTCGATGTGAACAACATGAAAGACCAAGGCGTCGACACCGAGTTGCAATTACGTCGTATTCCCATCGAGGAGACAGCCAACAATACGTTGGAGATCGCTTCGCTCGTACAGGCTCTCGGGCAACCCAACACCGGCGCTTCGCGTGTTTTCTGGGATAAACAGACCGAAACCCGAGGCGAGCAAAGCCCCGATAACGAATTTACATTGGTAATTCCGGTAAACTTTTAATCTATAAAACATTTGAAACATGAAACGATATAGCTTTATATTCTTTTTGGCGAGCTTCCTCGGTGTGACTTCGTTCACCGCATGTGAAGAGGAAGCTACGCTCGACGGTGCGACCGAGGTGTATATTACCATCGATCCCATGGACATTAATTTGAAATTGGGCGATACGGTGAGGATTTCGGCGACGGTTACCAATGTGAGCGGGAAAGTGATCGAGACTCCTGTCTCTTGGTCGATAGAAGACCAGACGGTTGCTGCCTTGCTGGGTGATACCGCTGTGGTGGCTTTGGATGGCGGTCAGGAAAAAGAGACCCGGCTCAAAGCCATGTTGGAGAACGGCAAATATGCCCTTACTACCGTTACCGTGTCGCGCAATTTGCCCGACGGTGTGATGTGTATTCCCAACGACAGCACTTTCACCGAAATGACTTCGAAACGTAGTTACAATACGGCCCACGATTCGGTGCTGTTCTCTGTTTCTCCCAAAGAACTTCTTTATGATTATGATCCGGTTCCTACTCTCGAAGGGCTAACCGCTTTCGAGCCGGTGATGACGGTCGACACCGTGAGAGGTCTCGTAGCCGTGCACTATGCAGCTCCCCGTGCCTCGGGGAAGGGAAAAGTCACCCTTTCCATTGGTGATGCTTCCACGGCCAAGTCGGCATCTTGCGATATCATGTTGGCTCCCCAGTTGTTGGCTACTTTCTATGGCAAAGGTTTCGAAAATATGCCCTATATAAATACCCGTCCCAGTAAGGAGGTATTGTCGATGTACTTTGCCTATACGTACGAGGCCGAAATGGACATCAATTCGGAAGATACCGTGCGTATCGCCATGAACGTGCAGTCGGGCGCCAAAGAGGATATCGAGGCGGGCTACGATGCCTATCGTTGGGAAGTCGTTTCGAGTAATGGGGTATTGATTACGGGCAAGACCGAGGAATATGTGAAAGGCGAGGGATTCGATGCCGTGCTTGCGTTGCGCTCGGGTTCGGAGGAAGGCGAAGCCGAATTCCATTGTATTACTCCCGACACGGTGTTCGTAGCGACGTTCCGTGTGCAGGACTTTAAGACTCGTTATCCGGTGGAGGAAATTACGGTCGACCACGATCCGATTTCCATGCCTGTGGGAAGTGTGTTGAGACTTACGACGGGAGTGATTCCCGCTTCGTCTTATGCTTATCACAAGCCGGTAGTCAAGGCAGTCGATCCTTCCAAAGTTCAAGTGGGTGAATATAACGGTAATGTCATAGAGCTGAGGGGACTCGCATTGGGCGAGACCGAGCTGGTTCTTACGGCCAACGGCAAGGAAAAAAGGGTTCCGGTGAGTGTCACCGAGGGTATCTTGTCTGTTTTGTGGAAATCGGGTAATGCGCGTACTCTTTTCGAGGGACAGACTGTGCAATGGGGTATCGATGCCAAAACTTTGTCGGGAGGAGAGAATCCTTATGACGTGACTTGGACTTCATCTGCTACCGATGTGCTCACTGCCGAGCAAACCGGCGACGATAACACACAGGGGACGATTACGGGTATTAAGGCCGGTAAGGCAGGCGTTATTGCCGAGGTGGCTGGCGTATCGTCCGAGAAGGCCGAGGTGAAAGTGATCGCTCTACCTGTCGATTTGGAATTGAACGCCTCCAACACCGTGAAAGAAAACTCGGTGGTTTATGACGAGGGTGGCGATTTGGTAGTGTTCATTTCGCCCACATCGGGTTATGGGCAAATCATGCTTACGTTGACCGATGCCTATAAGGGTGGCGGTTATGCAGGACATTACGATATTCCTGTCGGTACGGTAGTCGATATAGACGGAGCTCGGGCCGAGGTGACGGGCAGCATGGATATCTCGGGCAGCGGCGACGAGACAACCGTTTCGTTCTCGATCTCGGGCAGTGTGGGAAGTCGCACTCTCTCTATCGAAGCCGATAGTGTTCCCGTGGTGTTGTAAAAAAAGAGTCGTTTCGGGATAGGAGGCCGCTAAAACGCCTCCTGTCCGCGGAACTTGAAGATAGAAAAAACTTTTTGAGAATAATTCAAATTTTTATTAACCAAAAAAAATTTTCCATGAAAAAAAATCTATTTTTATTATCTGGAATTTTAGTTCTTTCATTTTCTTCGCAAGCACAAGAATTGAAAGAAGATTACATGACGTGGCCGGAGAGTCCGAAACTCGGTCAGTATGTTAGTAGTTGGGTTCCCGGCGAAGATTTGTTCGAGGACGAGAACTTTTATGTTTCCCGTGTGAAACCCAAAGAACGTTTTCGCAATGCGGCCACGCAGATCGACGAGACGCTCACCGAGGCCAACGACAGAAAACTCGTTTTCTGGGTTCCGGTAGGAAATGCCAGCAATGGTAACACCAATGCGCGTCCTAACGGTAAGTTCGATTCCGAGGCTTTCAGTACTTGGTCATACGTTACTCATTACGGAGACTGGACGGCTCCACACGGGTGGGTCCCCGGTGGATTCGCCGATGTCGCCCATAAAAATGGTGTAGGTGTTTCGGGTGTGGCTTCCGTTCCTTGGGGAGGTATAAGTTCAGAGTGGTTCTCTGGTTTTTCCACGTTGGTGGGCATAGAGGCAGAGAAAGTGGCTAAATTCCTCCATTATCATGGTGTGGACGGTTTAGGCTATAACTCGGAGTTCAGTACAGGTTCTTCTTTTATTTTGTCGGGATTGCGTGCATTGCACGAGACAGTTCACAAATACCTTACGGAAAAAGGTAACCCGGTGGTCGAGAACTTCTGGTACGATGGAACCAACGATAATGGGCAGATTACTTTCGATAGTGGTCTCGGTAATCATAACAACGATACCTTCGGCGATGGCGAGCATATCCGCACCTCGCTTTTTCTCAATTACAATTGGCATGGAGTATTGGGAGGGTTGACCCAATCTACTGTAGATACCTATGCCCCCGGTCGCAGTTCGCTCGATCTTTATGCCGGCTTCAACATGCAGGGCGGTGATCCTTCTACGTGGAGAACTCTCAAAGACTATAATCTCTCTATCGGTCTGTGGGGCGCTCACGATTATAATATGTTGTGGGCCGACCGTGCTAATAACGGTAGTACAGATGTAGCCAAGCAAACATATTATCAACATCTGATCGAGCAGTTCTTTACCAACGGTAACCGCAATCCCATCGATAAAATCGAGGTTTACAATCGCGGTAACCATCACCCCGATGACAAGTGGTTCGGTATGTCGGCTTTCATGACGGCACGCAGTTCGCTCAAATGGGATCTTTCCGAGGAACCGTTTATTTCTTATTTCAATTTGGGTAACGGTCGTTTCTTGAACTGGATGGGCGAACGTCAGAACGATAACGAATGGTACAATATCGGTGTACAGGACTATTTGCCTACTTGGCGTTGGTGGTTTGCATCCGATTTCATGGGTAAAACGGCCGACAAGGTAGTGGAAAATGGCTTGGAGGCCAAGTTTACTTACGACGATGCCTATGTAGGCGGTTCGTGTCTGCGCCTCTTCGGTTCTGTGGACAATGAGTATTTGCATTTGTTCAAGACCGAGTTCGCTTTGTCCGCAGCCGATGTGATTACGGTTCGTTACAAATTGGTAGGCGGTCAGGCCGATGTTAATTTGGCACTTTCTGCCAAAGGCGACGAGCAAACGATTTTGCGCGAGAGCGGTTTCAAGGTATTGACTGTCGCCGATGAGGCCGACGATGAAGTGTGGGTGGAAAAGACGTTTAAAGTGAGTGGATCTTTGGCTATGTTGGCCGGTAAGGAAATCGCTATGGTTGCCCTCCATTTCGAAAATGCCGAGAACCTCGACTTATACCTCGGTGAATTTTCTATCACCCGCGGTGCTATGCCTACACCGGCGGCTCCCGAGATTAAGATTGCCAAAGTTCTTGCATCTCACTACAAAGGTGTAGATGGTAAGGTGATATTTAACATGGATAACGACAAATTGCCGGGCGAGCCGGTTTATAACCTCGACGTGAATGCTTCGATGTTCAAACTGTACGCTCAACAAAAAGGCGGTGAGCCTCAATTCATGGGTATCACTACTTCTTGGGCCGGTATGTATTTCTCTGTTCCTACCGATTTGCAGGGCGAACAGGAGATTCGTTTCGGTGTCGCAGCCGTTTCGGTCGATATGAAGTCCGATTCCGAGATCGCATGGAGCGATTATATGAGTATGGGCGAATATACGGTTACCGACGATATACAGATAAATAAAACTACCATCAAGCCGGGCGAGAGCTTTGAAATTTCGTATGTCGATCCCCGTCACGCCGCCGCCGACTGGAAATTGCTCAACAGCACCGGTGTGGTCGTAAAAGACGCAAGCAATACGACTGTATTTACCGTATCGGAAGGTATTGAAGAAATAGGAGGTTATGATCTGCAAGTCATTTGCGACGGCGAAACGACCACTTATGGTTACTATGTGCAGATTACCAGCGAAGCCGTGGGTGCGTTGCCCGAGATTCAATCGCTGACTATCGGAGGGGAAGCTGTGGCAGAAGATGAAGTGAAGATCGACGTGGACGAGGCGCTGACGTTGGGCTATACCGGAAGGAAAGCCAATGGAGCTTCTTCGCGCGGTATCGAGATCAATGAAGGCTGGGTAGGCGGAAGAATGTCCGATTTGTCTATCGGTGACGGTCAAACGTTCTCCGTGTCGGCTTGGGTTCGTTTCACTTCGATACCCGAAGGGTCTTGTTTCTTCAGTGTGGAAAATCGCGCATCGAGTGCATGGCCGGTGAATAACTGGGGCTGGATGTGGTCTGACTTGTCATCTACGGGTAAACTTAACAGTTATACCTTCCGGACCGCTACGTACAATGGCGCTCCCGAGTTGAAATATACGTTCCCCAACGCAGTCGTAACACCCAATGCATGGAATCACGTGGTATTGACATTCGAGTATAACGACCAGTCGCAATTCCGCTCCAAATTTTATCTGAACGGTGTGCTCCAAGAGTCAACGTGGGTTTTAGATGGAGCTTCGGGTACGACCGAAACATGGGCTAATGTGAATTATTCTATCACGACTTCAGATTGGTTCTGTTTTGCCGGAGGCCGTGGATCGGAACCTATTTTCAATAATGGTATTATCGACGATCTGTTGGTTTGGAACGGAGCCATGACTCCCGAGCAAGTGCAAAACGTGAAGAACGGTCTGGATGCCAACAGCCTTCCCCAAGAAGTGATGGCTTACTGGGATTTCGAAACCGATGCCGATGAAGACCACTACTTTGCAGCCAAAGGTTCGGTTGCAGGGGCTAAAGCCTGTTCGTTCAAGACGGAAGCTCTTGGTAGTGAAGGCGCCGGTTGTCAAGTCGCTCAGAATCCTCTGTATATCTCAGGTTGTCCGTTTGTGCCGGGATCCACTTTCAAGGTAGAGACTCGTCCGACTTGGACAGCCAAACGCGGTGTCCTCAGCGAATCGACCGGTACCGACCTCGAAGGTTCCACGAAACTGACTTATAGCAAACCGGGCGATTATACGGTTACTCTGACTCTTGAAAATACGCTCGGGGCCGATACCAAGAGCTATCCTGTATTCAAAGTAGGCGATGTAGACGGTGTAGAAGAGAGCATGGCCGGTGAGTTGCGCACGTATACCGTAGAGGGTGTTCTTTTCGTGGAATTTGAAGAGGACGGAGACTACCAAGTGGGCGTGTACAATGCCTCGGGAGTGCTCGTTGCTCAGAAAGAGGCAGCTGTCGCAGCCGGTCAACATATGAGCCTCTCTCTCGGAGCCAAAGGCGTTTATGTGGTGAAGGTGATGAAAGAGGGCAAGGTGGTTCGTACGGTCAAAGTGTTGAATCGTTGATGTAATCTCTCACTTTCTTTTTAAGAGGGTGATCTCAATAGCGGACCGGGCCCTATCATTTAGGGTTCGGTCCTTTTAACAAATTTTTAATCGGTAGAAAATTTATTTTTTTTGCGATTATTTTTAATATTAATATATCATGAAAAAGAGTTATTCGATTTTTTTATCTACACTGTTTTGTTTTTTGTTTTGTAGTTTGAGCGCACAGGATGCGCAGTTGAATGCGGCGAGTCGTAAAGTGATTATCGAGGCTCCGGCAGAGCCCGGTACTCATTTGGAGGTGGCTTATAGGCCTGCGGGTTCTTTTTTCCCGAGTTATGTGCAGTCGGGGCAGCAAGTAGACGTGGGTACTACGCTTATCATCGATGCTTATTCTGATAATCCGACCAAATTGCCGTTGGTTGCCGTACGGGTGAACGGGGAAGAAATCGAAAAATCGGGATCGGGATATACGTATGTTATACCCGAAGGCGAAGGGGATATTGTGATTTCTGCGGAATTCGGTCTTCTTTACCAAGTAGATTTCTCTTATTCCTTGAACGGGCGCATAGAACTTTATGCGGCGGGTTCGGAAGAGCCGTTGACGACGGGAACTCGTGTGAACGGGAATGTGGAGATAACGGTGAAAGTTATTCCGGACAGCGGATGCGATTTGCTTTCTCTCGTCGTGAACGATGAAAATGTAACCGGCCAACTCGCGAACAATGAGTATAAGTTCGTATTGAAGAAAAACACTTCGATTACAGCGGCCTTCCAGAAAGCCTATCGTCTGACGGTGGAACCGTTCGAGCATGGTAGCATGCGGGTGGCTATTTCTGATAAAGGAGATTTGAGCGATGTACCGTCGGACGGTAAGATTTTGGATGGGCAAACGCTTATCTTGTGGTGGCCGACAGTCGAAGAAGGGTATGAAGTAGGTTCCGTATTGATGAACGGGACAGATATAACGGAGCAGTTTTTCTCAGAAACGTATAACCATGTGGTGAAAGGCGATGTGAACGTTACCGTGACGATCCGAAAAAAAACGTATGGATTGACGGTTAAGGATTTCGTGGGAGGTACGATAAAAGCGGAATTCGAAGATGAGGGGGTAGTGACCGATGTGTCGGCCGGTGGCAGAGTACCGGAAAATGCGACCTTGAAAATTTATGAACCGGTACTTGATGAAGGATACGAATTGGTTTATGTGTCGCTGAACGGATCGGATATTAAGGATCAGTTTAAAGATGGTATCTATTCGCTGACGATGAAAGAAGATGTGATGCTTGTTGTAAAAGCCAAAGAAATCGATAAAATGTTCAAACTGACTATCGATGAAATCGAGGGTGGCAGCATAGATGTACAAGTGTATGTCGGTGGAGATTTGGCCGATGTCCCGGCCGATGGGAACATCAAGAACGGAACTATGCTGATGATTTCCGAACCGGTACTCGAAGACGGCTACGAATTGGTTTCCGTCATGTTGAACGAAGAGGATATAACCGCTTTGTTCGAGGAAGGCGTGTATTTCCATACCATGCGTCAAGATGTGACGATCTCCGTAAAGACCAATTATGTTTCGGGCGTGGAAGAAGAACAGGCCGACCGGGTGAGAATTTATCCTAACCCGTTTGCAGAAAGTTGCGTGGTGAGCGGTGTTGCCGCAGGTACATCGGTTCGCGTGTTCAACATGACGGGAGCTTGTGTGTTCTCGAAAGTCGCCGGAACGGGTGAGACCGAAATTCGTTTGTCGGGACTTGCTTCGGGTGTCTATATCTTGAAGTTGGAGAAAGACGGCGACAGCTCTTGCCATAAACTGATTCGGAAGTAAGAGCCGATTTCTCGGTCGATAGTAGAATTTTTTATTCGATAAACTTGTAAATAGGGAAGGGGAGTGCAACTATGGCACTCCCCTTTTTTTGACGGAGGGGTTGAGAAGATTACATAAGAGTTTTTTGATTGCAGGTTTTAACCCCTCCGTCCTTCGGCCACCTCCCCTATATTTTGTGTTGCAAAACACAGAGGAGGAGTGAGACATCTTTGTTCTATTGTTGTTTCGGCTTCTCCGTTACTACGTACCGTCTCTCCTATATTTTGCTTCGTGCCACCCCGCAATGCTGCGGGGCACGGCAGAGACGGAGTTTTGCGCCACCCTTTTATTATGTGATTTTGCCGGTAAGATAAGAAGTATTTAACCTTCTCCCCTGTTGTATTAGCAATAGGGGAGAGTTAGAAAGAACGAAGTTCCTGAGGAGAGAGGTTAACTATGAGGTGAAACACTTCCGGTTAGGTTGAACTTGTCCGGCTTTTGGAGAGGATAGTTTACTATCAACCTCCTCCTCTGTGTTTTGCGAAGCAAAATATAGGGGAGGTGTCACGTAGTGACGGAGGGGTTGAAAAAACTCGTTTGTGCTTGTTCATTCTTCTCAGCAGCGAGAAGAACGAACTCAGAAGCTCCGGCAGTTATCGGGCTATTAGGCTCGTCGCCACGGTCGCCGTCGGGGTCTGCGGAACTCGCTCCGCTCGGACGGTCCTCGCCCTTTTTCCTCCGTCTCCCTTGCGTCTTCACCGCCCGATAAAGGCGGATCGGGGTTTGTGCATTTGCTTGTATTCTAACCCCCCTCGACCTGCGGGCACTCCCCCTATCGCTTTGCGCCACCCCGCCATGCTGCGGGACACGGCAGGGTGAGGAGGGGGTGAATGCCCTGTAATGCCACAGGACATGGGAGAGGTTGAGATGTATTCCGCTTTTGCCCCTTACACTGATTTTATAAGCGACACAGAGGAAGAGGGGTAAAAGAGGTATTTTTATTCGGCAGTCCGCCGAATTTGTTTTTGTATTCAATTTGTATTATTTTCGCCATATGTCATTACCTGTGTATTTTGCTCCATTGCAAGGTTATACCGATGTGGTTTATCGTAAGGCACATGCCGCTTTATTCGGTGGCATCGCCGCTTATTATACCCCTTTTGTGAGAATCGAGAAGGGAGATTTCCGACGGAAGGATTTACGAGATATAGACTTTGAAAACAACCGGGGTGTGCCGGTCGTTCCGCAGGCGATAGCCTCGGAGTCCGATGAACTGAGACGTATTGTGGATTGTATGGCTTCTCTTGGCTATACTCGGGTCGATATAAATTTAGGGTGTCCTTTCCCGATATTGGCTTATCGTCATAAGGGGTCGGGTATATTGCCGTTCCCTGACGAGGTAGAGCGATTGTTGCGGCCTTTGGAATCGTATGACTCTTTGGAATTTTCGGTGAAGATGAGATTGGGGTGGGAGGAGCCTTCGGAGGCATTGAGGCTATTACCTCTGCTTGAAAGTTTGCCTTTGCGGCAAATCACGCTTCATGCCCGACTGGGGAAACAGCAGTACAAGGGTTGTGTGGATATGGAATCTTTCGGTCGGTTTTACGATGCTTGTCCTATTCCGTTGGTTTATAACGGAGACTTGACCACGGTAGAGGAGATGGTTGCCGTGGAGCGGGAGTTTCCCCGGCTGTCGGGGCTTATGGTCGGCAGAGGATTATTGGCGAAACCGTGGCTGGCAGAGGAATATGGAAATGAAAATTTTTCGAGTGAGAACTTTTATCGCAGGGTGGCTTCGTTGCACGAGCGTGTTTTTACCGATTATAAAACTCTATTGCAAGGAGAACATCAGTTGTTGACTCGTATGATGTCGTTTTGGGAGTATCTTTTACCAGATATGGAGAAGCGATTGAGAAAGCGTTTATCGAAGTCCCGGAATGTAAAAGATTATACAGAGGCCGTAAACTTGCTCTTTTCTTCGTTGGAGGGAAAAAATTAAAACTGCCTTCGACCTATTTTACAGAAAAATTGTTATCTTTGAAACAAGTCCAAGATGGGATGCGGTTCGGCATAGCCAGATCGGAAATGAAATTTCCGTTTGTCTCTGCGCTCACCTTTCACCATCTTTGACAAAAGTCACTAAAAATTGGAGCCCTATGGAAAAAGAGATCGTATTATATCGTACATTCGATTCTCCGGTCGAAGCGAATATCGTAAAAGATGTATTGGAGACAAACGGAGTTCCATGTTTTTTGTCCAACGAGATATTTTCGAGTGTCTTGCCTTTGACAAATTCGGAAGTGGGAGCCATCAGGCTGAATGTCTTTGCCGAAGACGTGGAGAAGTCCGATACTATTTTAAGTACGACACAACTTCCTGAATCGGAAAAGTAGCAGGGGCTGAGTAACCTGTTTCGTTTTTTCAGTACCCATAAAAATCGAAACAGCTTTTATGCCGCTTGTTTTATCGGTTTCGAATTATTCCCGGATAGTTCGGACGAAAAGGTTTGTTTAATTTTGAATCCGGTAAAGGCGATGATCATAGACATTAACGGGCTTAGCAGATTGAAAAAGCAATAAGGCAGATAAGTGAGAGTGCTTACTCCGAGAACGGTTGCTTGTGTCATTCCGCAAGAGTTCCACGGAATCAATACCGATGTTACAGTGACCGAATCTTCCACGGTACGGCTGAGGAGCCGGCTTTCCAATCCCCTATTTTTATATAGTTCTTTGAAGAGGTTTCCGGTCAGTATGATGGACAGGTATTGGTCGGCCGTACAAGTGTTGAAAAAAAGTCCGGAGGCGACGGTGGAGCATACAGCACTTTTCGGTTTACGGACGAAACGGACGAAAACGTCGGTAATGCTACGGATCATACCGCTTGCCGACATGACACCACCGAAACACATGGCGCATATAATGAGCCAAATGGTATCCATCATGCCTCGCATTCCCCGGGTGGCGACGAGCGCATCGATTTCGGGTTGTCCGGTCGATAAAGAGGTGCTGCCGAATACGGAAGTCATCAAGGCTTTGAATCCGGTAGTGAAGTCTAGGGTTTCACCTTGTGCGATTTGCAGGAGAATATGAGGTTGGAAGATGAGTATGCATATTCCTGCAATGACCGAGGATATAAACAGTGTGATAATGGTGGGAAGTTTTATGAGTATAAGGATTCCTGTAATGACAGGAACGAGGAGAAGCCAGGGCGATAAATTGAATTTTTGCGCTAATGTATCGGCAAACAGGACTGTTTGTTCGTGAGCGACATTTCCCTTTAAGAATCCGGCAATCGTAAAAATTATCAGCGTAATGATTATCGAGGGTACTGTCGTGACGAGCATATAGCGTATGTGAGTGAAAAGTTTCGTCCCGGTGGTGGACGAAGCGAGCACTGTCGTATCGGAGAGCGGAGAGATTTTATCACCGAAATAAGCCCCCGAAATGATAGCGCCGGCAATCCACCCAGCTTCGAATCCTTGTGCCTTTCCTATTCCGAGCAAGGCCACGCCGATGGTGGCGATGGTTGTCCAAGAGCTCCCGGTAATGACGGAAACGATGGCGCAGATGAGACAGCAAGATGCCAAGAATATCTGAGGTGTGAGCGTGTGTAACCCGTAGTATATGAGCGTGGGAACTACGCCACTGAGCATCCATGTGCCGGAAATGGCTCCGATGAGTAGTAAGATGATGATGGCCGGTGTCACTTTCTTTATGTTTTTAGCCATGCCTTCTTCGAGAGAACTCCATTTATAATTGTATTTTATCATGGCTATGCCTACACATACGGACGAAGCGATCAGAAGCGATACTTGGCTTCCTCCTAAAAGGGCATCTCCACCGAAGATAGGGATAACCATAGCCAACAGTGCGACAAGAACGAACAATGGAATCAGTGAAATAACGGGAGTGGGTATTTTGCTTTTTTCGTCCATATTATTTTTCTTTTTATTCGAGCTTGCAAAGGTAATCATAATGCATATATATTACCTTTATTTTCTTCTATTTTTGAATAAATAAACAGTAATTATTGTATATATAAATATTTATTCATTTTAAAATAAAAACCGAATAGAGGATTCATGCTCTATCCGGTTTTAATGTATATGGAAAGGACAGTGCTTTTCAGAAGTGTAACATGACTCCTGCCGAGAAACTGCGCATTTCAGGAGCATGGCTTTGTTGCATGATGTTGAAAGGGGAGAGTTTTACATAGAATCCAAAGGTTCCGTATCCACCCTGAGCCATGATGTCGAGATTGATGGGATTGACTTTTATGTTTTTATTGAAATACTGTACTTTTTCGTTTCCTACAGTATATTTGGTTTTCATGCTGCTGTATGTCTTTATACCGATAACCGGGCCAAGCGAAAAGAAAAGCGGACCATGCAAAAAGGTTCTTGTTTGCCATTCGATCAATAGGGGAATTGTCAAATCCACAGTTTTCAGTCGAGAGAAATCGAGGTGGGCGTCTTCTGGGCAAGGAACTATTTTTATTTGCCCATTTTGCTTGGTGAAGTAGCGGTTATCGTTCATGACGTAGTTTCTCCAATCGAGACCGATACCGGTAATAAATCCCCAATTATCCCTATGTATGGGAGTAAAAATGGTAACGAAATTCCAAAATATTTCGAAAGAACCGGAGAAATCGAGAGAAATACCCGTGGGGGAGTCTAAAAATTTCATGCCTCTACCCATGGCATTACAGAATCCGAAACCTATGCCCGACCAATGCGGATCGAAACGCTTGCGTTTATCTTTCTTTTTCCCGGAAATTAGATCTGAAAAGGGAAACGATACGGATTCGGAAAGTTCCCAAGAGGTTTGTTTTTTCCCGTCAATATGGCGTGATTCATAATATTTGTTGTATTTGTTCCCGTTTTCGTAGACGGTTACCGAAACGATTTCTGAGGAATCTTTGATGAGGATTTCCTTTTGGTTGAATATTACAGTTGTGTCACGTTCTGTCGAGAATGACGGCATGATTGAAAAGATGGCGAGTAGGAGTAAGATAGGATTTTTCATATTCATGTTTTTTTATTGTTTCTTGTTGATAAATAGATTTATGAGTTTGTCGAGCTGAGTTTGTCCCTCTAAGTAGATAAGTGTCGCATCGTGCGGTGACGTTTTACGGAACAGAATAAATCGGTTTTCTCCATCGGGGACGGCAGGTGGTAACTGGTAATATCCGGCAATGGTATTATTCCCCGATTTTACGGTTTCGCTGTTTTCGGCTTTCCGGCTGTCGGTAGAAACCGCAGCTTCGAATAACGTTACATCGTCAGGACGGTCCGTGATGGAAATACTATGGAATAGCGATAGACCGTAAGGGTGTAACGTTTTCCCTTTCAAGAGAACGACTATGGCTTGTTCGTCTTTGTCGTATTTCCCTGAAAATAGAGGAGCGATAGCTAGCCCTTTTTGGGCGTGACAAATATTGCCAATCCAAAGGAAAATACAGGAGATGAATATTTTATAAAACATTTTCATAGAAGATGAGTTTATTGTAAATTTTCGAGAGGCCTGAATATGGAACTCAGTTCTTTCTCCACGGTAATGTCGGTTGGGTCGAACTGGGATACGGTGTGTTTCATTTGTTCGATAACGGTTTCTGTATCGGTGTATTTTTTTCCGTATATATAGGTGACACAAATGTCTCTTGGAGAGTGAAAATAGAGGATATTTATACTCAGAATAATGGCTATACAAGCAGCGATACGAGCAATTGTTTTTAGCGACACCCGTTGCCGGCTTCGTATTTTCCCCTTTATGCTGCTGCCTATTAGCGAGTATGAAAGTACGGCTCGTATTTCGTCGTAACGTTTATTTTGAGACTCTGAGAATACAAATCGAGATAGTTCTTTCTCTTCATCGATAGTAGTGTTTCCACTGTAATAGCGTTCGATGAGCCTATCCCAATAGTCGGAATTTCGTTTGCCGTGTTTTATGTTTTTATCGGTCATAGGCGTTTAGTTTTTTATATTGTTCTCTAATAGTTTTTCTCGCTCTTGATAAATTCATTCGGATTGTTGCCGGTTGCATATTCAATCGGTTGGCAATGTCTTCTATTTCGAGACCTTGATAGTCTCGTAATTCGAGAATTTTTCTTTGATTCTCGGTTAGTCTTTTTTCGATGAGTAGTTTTACCGTTTGGAATCTTTCCAATAGATTTTCTTTTTCACTGTTATCTTCATCACATTCGTTATTGGTTTCGATGTCCAACTCGGGGAATCGAGCTTTCTTTCTAATTTGGTCTATACAAATGTTACGAGTTGTAGTGACTGTCAGAGCCGCTGCTTCTTTTTCGCTTTTAATTTTATTTCGTATAGGCCATAGCCTGCAAAAAGCTTCCTGTATAGCGTCGGAGGCATCGTCTTCATTTTGAAGAATATGACGAGACATCGATAACAGGTTGTCGCGCAGACGTGTGAATGCCGATAACAACGGTTCTTGATTCATTATTTAAATAATGTATTTTCTTTTTTGATTCTGTAAAAATAACGAACCAAGTGCCGTTTTGTAACAAGGAAAAAGAAAAATATTTAATGATAAAAAGGAAAAATTTATTCTTGTGGTGATTGTGGGGATAGCTGGTGGAGTTTATAGAATTCAGAAATTGAATCGAAGTCCGGCTTGCAGATTGATGTTAAAGGGTTTTTCTTTACGAATGGTCGAAATGTCCGATCCATCGTCGAAGTAATAGACAATACCAGGCTCGGCATAGAGGCTTATATGCGACGCCAGTTTGAAAGAGATTCCGGCCGATGCCGATACGGACCACTGCAATTGGTTTATGTGCAGAGTCTCGTCGTTGGAAAACGGCGGACGATTGTTCATTTCGTATTGTGCGGAGAGTTCTCCGTGAACACATTTTTCCAACATTCCGCCTCCCGATAGGTAGAGATTGAAATAGCGCTTTTTTAAGAAATTCCAGTTTAGTTTTAACGGTATTCCCAAATAGTGTAGTTGCTGGTTTTGTGTATAGTATGCAGCTCCTCCGGCAGTCAAGTCGGACGAAAGATAGGTATATACAAGTCCCGTTTCTAATGCCAGTCGATTGTTCAGTTCTTTCTGGACTGTAATTCCAACCGATACGGGAAAGTGGTGTTTAATGTCTGTTTTGGGGTGGCTATTGATATTTTGCAGCATGATATGTTGGTAGGGTGTTGTTACCGGCCCTTCGGAGTTCGAAAGATTTTTTTCGGAAGGGAGACTTGCCATTTCGGCAGAGGCATAAGGGGCTAAATTGCTGAATCCATTTCGATTGTCGGCTGACGCAATTAGGTTATTCCCCAGAGATACGCCCAAAGACCAAGTGCTTTTGGGTTTGGTTTTGGGTTGTGTATGCGTATGTATGGTTGTCGTGCTGGTATTCTCATTTCTCGATGGAAACAAGCTAGTCTGTGCGTTATTTCGTTTTTTCCCCGGAGTTGATTTTTCCGGTTCGGAAGATTCCGGTTGTTCGATGTGTCGCGATTCGTTTATTTGAGATGGCATATGGTTTTCCACATCGGTATGGTCGGGTGTTTGCGGTGCTCGTATCGATTTATAAGATTGGGCTATGTCGAGTGGTTCCTGTTTTATCGAGGGTACAGTATTTTGCATTCGAGGTACTTCCATTTGCTCCGAGCCGGATATTTTTGTTTGAAGCGGGAGATTGTTTAAGTCGGTAGTCGGACGGAGGAATTGTAACCCGATAAAAGTACATAGCAAAAGTGTAATACAAGCAGCTGCCCACCAAATGGTTCTTTTCCAAAAGGAGATACGGCGTGGAGCGAGCTCTTTGGAAAGTTCTTCCCAAACTTCTGGCGGAGGAGTAACCGAATATTCATCGAGCTGCTCTTTCCAGCTGTCTGTCCAATTTTTAGTTTTATCCGTTTTCATATTGTGCCCAATATTGTTTAACTCGATTCATCAATATCGTTCGTGCCCGATGTAATTGTGATGAGGAGCTTTTTTCATTTATATGAAGCAGGTTTGCGATTTCTTTATGTGATTTGTTCTCGAATGTGAACAGATTGAATACCGTGCGGTATCCGTCCGGTAATTCCGAAATGAATCGAAGAAGCGTTTCCTGAGGAATGTTTTTTACGATTTTGTCGTCGTCTTCATATTCCGGGTCGGCTATTTCGGGAGCGGTTTCGATGTCGAGCTCGATATGTTGTGTTTGCTTGCGAATTGCTTCTAATGCTGTATTTACCATAATACGGCTCAACCATGCTTTTAATGAGCCTTCGCCTCGGTAGAAAAATTTATCCAAAGAGGTAAAGGCTTTAAGGAACCCGTCATGTAAAAGATCTTTGGCGAAATCTCTGTTCCCGGAGTAACGGATACAAAGTGCGAACATTTCACCGGCATAGCGTTGATACAACTCGTTCTGTGCCGTCATATCTTTCCGCTTGCAACACTCTACCAGCTCTGCTTCGTTCATTTTTTGATGATTCCTGTTATTTATTAAATGCAATGATGTAAAAATACTGCATGACAGGTGATAGAAAAATTGTTTTTAACTCTTTAACAAAATTCTGTGCAGTATTTTTGAGTGGTTTACGTTTACCCCATAAAAGCGAATAAACTAAAAAAACAGACGAATATGAAAATGAAAAAGTTTTTATTGGTAGGATTATTAGGTGTTGTGACATTGTGCGGGCTGTCATCTTGTGACGATGATGACGATGGCGGATACGTTCCGTTTTCCTATGCGGTGGGCGATATGGTCGTAAAAGACGGGAGTGAGCCATATATCCAGTTGGATAGTAAGCAAACACTTTTTCCGTCGAATGGCAGCCGTTTGCCTAATTATTTGTTGAAAGACGGAAAACGGGTAATCGTGAACTTCTCTTTTCTCGAAGGTCAGCGGGAAGGATATGATTATTATATTCTTATCAATGATATAGATTCTGTGTTGGTTAAGAATGTTATTCCCATCACTCCTGAAACGACCGATAGTATCGGTAATGATCCTGTGAATGTGTTGGATATGTGGACGAGCGATAAGTATCTGACGGTTCAGTTTGAAATGCGAGGTCTTGGTCGCGAGAAACACATGATTAATTTGGTTAGGAATTATTCTTTATCTCCTAATCCCGATGGAGACGGTTATTTACAGTTGGAGTTGCGTCATAATCGTTTGAATGATCCTGAGATAGACCATATTTTATGGGGGGTGGCTTCGTTTAGATTGGAGGATTTGAAACTGGAAAATCCCGATTTGAAAGGGTTGAAAATAAAAGTGCGTAGTCCTTATGGAACGGAAGTTCGTACTTGTGATTTCGAGAAGGAGGATTCAGGAGAGGATGCAATTTCTGGAACTCAGGAGAAGAGTGTTTCTACTTATGTCCGATAGAAATAGTTAAGTAAATAGGTGTTGATTGCCGGGAGCAGAATGGATATTTTGCTTCCGGTTTTTTATTGTGAAATAAGGGTTCAGTAGACAATTCATGTGGATAGACTTGAATGTTAATGAATGAGAGGGTTTGGAAAGATTTCATAAGTTTTTTTTGCGGTAAAGGTTACCCCATTCGCTATGAGTATACTTTCCCTCTATTTTCTTGCATCCTCATCACCAAATAAAGGCGATGTATTTAGGAGTGAAGTTTCTGTTTGTATTAACCCCCTCGCCCTGCGGACACCTCCCCTATGTTTTGCTGTGCAAAACATAGGGGAGGTGTCCGCAAAATGCCACAGGATATAGAGGAGGCGGTTAAAGGAAAGTCTACTATTAAACTCCTCCTCTGTGTGGTGTTAGCAATAGGGGCGGTTTCCTCTGGACGGAGGGGTTGAAAACGCTATCGTATCAATCTGTTTATACCGGATATATCCCTTTCTTCCCCCCTGCCGTGTCTCGTAACATGACGGAGAACTGAGTTAGATATATAGGGAAGAGAATATACACGAACAATCCCTGTTAATTTTCTATTGAATCGAAATAAGGGCTTATAATTTTTTGGGGGACAGGTACAAAAAAAATTGATTGTCTCACGACAACCAATCTTTGTTAACCTTAAATCTAATACCATGAAAAACACATTGCAAATATAGGGGTAAATATGTTCTCAAACATAATATTTAGACAATAATTTTCTTGGATTTAATTTGTTTTAACTAATGTAAATCGATTTGGTCGTAAATGTATACGGTTTTTAACATTTTGGCGAGACTGTAAACAAATATTCGCTGTTCCCGGATATTTCCTTATATTAGAATGAGATAGAAATAATTCAAAAAGGGGAAAAGGATTTGTTTGTTTTATCCTTTTCACATTTTTCGTTTGTGGTATCGGACGAGTTTGTTAAAGATGGACTGTATTCGGTATATCCAAATAAATTTGTTTCTGCACTTGGTTTACATTATCTTTGTCATAACGAAGATAGGATGTGGTTTGACATAGCTAATTCGGAAATGAGATTCCCGTTTGCCTCTGCGCTCACCTTTCATTATCTTTGTCTATTGTTGTACGAGTGGTAAGAATTAAAATAGGTATTAGATTTAATACCCGATTAAATGAAAAATAAATGAAGGTTGCCGATTTGATAAAGAATAGTGGGAGTACAGGATTTTCATTTGAAATATTGCCTCCATTAAAGGGTAGCAGTATCGAGAAATCTTTTAAAGCGATAGACACGCTACGGGAATTTGCGCCGTTGTATATCAATATAACCACACATCGCAGTGAATTGGTTTATAAGGATACCCCCGATGGGTTGTTTCGCAGGGTCTCGGAACGTAGTCGTCCCGGTACAGTAGCGGTAGCGGCAGCTATAAAAAATAAATATCAGATACCTACTGTTCCTCATCTCATATGCAGTGGCTTTACAGCTCTCGAAACAGAATATGCTTTAATAGATTTGAATTTTTTGGGGATATGCGATTTGCTTATTTTGAGAGGTGATAAGGCTAAGCATGAGAACCGATTTATCGCTGCTTCCGGGGGATATGAACATGCTATTGAATTGGAGCAGCAGGTGAATCGTTTTAATGAGGGTTATTTCATAGATGGCACTCGAATGGATTTGGTCAGTACAAGGCAATTTTCATACGGAGTGGCGGGTTATCCCGAGAAACATGACGAATCTCCTAATCCCGAAGAGGATATGAAATGGTTGAAGGCAAAGGTGGATGCGGGAGCCGACTATATAGTTACCCAGATGTTTTTCGATAACGAAAAGTTTTTCTCGTTTGTAGACCGTTGTCGGGCAGCAGGGATTACCGTACCCATTGTCCCGGGATTGAAACCTATCTCGAAGGCTTCGCAATTGACATTGTTACCTCGTGTATTTCACGTAGATATACCCGATATGCTGGTTCGGGAGATTGTTAAGTGTAAAGACGATTCGCAGGTTAAGCAGGTAGGGATAGATTGGTGTACAGCTCAATCGCTCGAATTGAAAGCGAAGGGAGTACCCAGTATTCACTATTATTCGCTTATGGCGGTCGATAGTGTTTATCAAGTGGCGAAGTCGGTTTATTAACGGAGGGATCGCGCGATGTTTTTTAAAGACGTTATCGGACAGGAGGAGGTAAAGCGAAGACTTTTACGTTCGGTTGACAATGATCATGTGGCTCATGCCCAGTTGCTTTGTGGACCGGAGGGTGTCGGTAAATTTGCTATGGCTATGGCTTATGCCCGGTATATACATTGCACGAATCGTCAGAATGGGGATGCTTGCGGTGTATGTCCGTCTTGCCGGCAACATACGGCTTTGACTCACCCGGATTTGCATTTTGTATTCCCGATGGTCAAAGTGGATAAGAAGAAGCGGATATGTGACGATTATTTGCCCGAATGGACTGAGTTTTTGAAGGAGAATACCTATTTCGGGATCGATTCATGGTTGAGGTATATTAATGCCGATAACAAGCAGGCCGTAATTTATGGAGAAGAGAGTGAAAGTATTTTGCGGAAGATGTCTTTAAAGAGCTATGAATCTCCGTATAAAATAATGATTATATGGCTGCCGGAACGCATGAACGACACTTGCTCCAATAAATTGTTGAAATTGCTGGAAGAGCCTTATCCCGGTAGTGTGTTTTTGTTAGTCAGCAATAATCCCGATAGAGTGCTGGGGACTATACGTTCGCGTTCGCAGCTTATCGAGATTCGCTCTTTGTCCACGTCGGTTATAGCCGAGGCGTTGCAACGCCGGTATGGGATAACGGAGCAGGATGCTATTTCGGTGGCCCATGTCGCAGAGGGTAATTATTTGAAGGCTTGTGAAGCTCTTCAATTGAATGAGGAGAATAAATTGTTTTTCGATTATTTTGTACAGGTCATGCGTTTGGCCTATGCTCGGAAAATAAAGGATTTGAAGATATGGAGCGAAGAAGTGGCCGATTTGGGGCGCGAACGTTTGCGTCGATTTCTTTCCTATGCCCAACGAATGATACGTGAGAATTACATCTATAATTTGCATGTTCCTGCATTAACCTATATGAATCGGGAAGAGGTCCAATTTTCTTCGCGTTTCGCTCCGTTTATTCATGAACGTAATGTACAGGCTATCATGAAACATTTGAGCGATGCCGAAAATGATGTCGGGCAGAATGCTAATGCCAAGATTGTTCTTTTCGATCTATCTATAAAACTTATTATGCTGTTGAAAAGCTGATGAGGAGTCGTGATGTGAAATGAATGTAGAAGAGTTTAGGGAATATTGTCTTTCGTTGAAGGGTGTGGAAGAGAAGATGCCTTTCGTGAATGTTGCCGACCGATATAGCCGTGATGTTTTGTGTTTCTATGTGGGCGATAAATGGTTTTGTTTTGTGAATGTTGAAGTGTTCGATTTTTGTTGTATTAAGTGCGACCCGGTGGAATCGGGCGAATTGCAGGCTCGTTATATGGGAGTAAAGCCGGGGTGGCATATGAATAAAAGGTATTGGATTAGTGTTTACTTTAATCGAGATGTTTCGGACGAGATGGTCAGGAAGTTGGTGAAGAAATCTTATGATATGGTTGTCAAGCGTTTGAATCGTAAGGAGCGGGAAAGACTATTATAGAGGGATATGTCTATTTTTTTGAAAAAACAGGTCTTTTTCTATTGAAAAAATATTATCTTTGCCGTCCCGGATAGAAAACACCGGGAAACTACCACTGGGGCTGACCGGTTTTGACAGCGGGTAGAAGTGGTGGGTAAGCATGCAGAGCGTTGTTGCCCCGCTCTATAATATCAGACAACAAAAATTTAACTGGCGAAAATAACTACGCTCTTGCTGCTTAATCGAAGTACAGTAGATTAGCTTAATCTCCGCAACAGTTGTGGAGACAAGACATCACCCGGTTGCTGTTGTTCCGAAGCGTTCCGAAACGGTGGTGCAATAATATCGGAAATAGTCAGAGGCAAGTTTCGAGCTGATGATGAAAATTTAGAAACTAAGGTGCAGATTGGTGGCTTCGGTCTTGTCTGTACCCGACAATCAAAGCGAAGATAAGCATGTAGAAAGCTCATTAGTTCCTCGTTTGGACGAGGGTTCGAATCCCTCCAGCTCCACGATATATATTGTTTTTCAATAAGTTGCTGATTAGTGGTATTAAAAGTGGCACTATCTGTTTTACTTTTAATATCTTTTTTCATAAGATTCTGAAATGGTATTGTTTGATTGTATCTTAATATTGTGAAAAATAAAAGAGCGATGGCTGGTAAAAAAGCAAACAAGAAACAGGTGCACCCACATCTTTCGGGTGTACAAAAAGCCGTAGTGTCTTTTGCTAATATGTTTGAGAAAAACCGTCGTATAAATCGAGAGGCGCAACGAGTCATTAAAAGAAAAACACCTCAAAAAGTCAGGACTTTACTTTATGGGAAAAGAGGTAGGAGGATTGAAGAGCGTTTCTTCTGTGTTGTCTGTGGAAGTTCTTATGGGGAGGGGTGGAGATATAAATTGGAGGAGGATACCTATTTGTATTTGTGTTCTCGGTGTAAAGAGGTCGTTCGGCCACAGTTGACGGTAAAAGCCATATATTCATCGAATTTCGAAGTTCAAAGAAAAAAGCATTGAGGTTAGTTATTGTAGTGGATAGCCGATAAGTTTACTATAAAAAAAGAATCCATATATGTATATGGATTCTTTTTTACATTATCCCAATTCTTATTTCACTCGTTCATAATAGGGGAGACGATCGAGGGGGACATCTATCTCTATTTTTTTCGGACCCTTGAATGTTTTTCCTTGATCGTCGCGCCATGTGCCTTTGGGAAGATTAACGGTACGATGAGTGCCTTCGGTAATCATGGGGGCTATCATATATTTGTCACCGAGCATGAACTGATCTTTGCATTCGGTGAATCCGCTATGTGGAAAACTGTATTCCATGTGGCGCAAGATAGGCTCTCCGGTCTCGGCGGCATGACGGGCACATTCATAAATGTAGTCGCCCATCGTGTGATGTAGCTGTGCGTATCGTGCACAGATTTCCATATTCTCACGATTGAGGATTCTCCACGGGGCAACTGAAAATTGCATCATGGGCATGAGGGCATGGACTTGGCATGATCGTACAATGAGTTCTTGGTTAAATTCGTCTTCTTTAATATCGAGAAAAGAGGAAAATTGCCCACCTCCGATCATATCGGGACAGGCATAGGGATAACCGAGCATACCGCAAATTGCCATGTTGGGTATAAGCATGGATACGGCATACCACGAATAGTCTTTGTCTCCTATGCGTTGCACTAATGGCAGGCCTCCGGTTTTCCAAGCGGCTCGAAATTCATTGAAAGGGTAGGAAAGTCCCAGTTCGGCCCATCGTTGGGAGAAAATGTTTTGGTCGGCATTCTTGTCGTAGTAGTCGTACTCTCCGTTAGCCAAGATGGCTATATCGCCTGCGTCGAATTTGAACCCGTCGATCCCGTATTTTCCCATACATTCGTTTAGGGTTTGTTTTAGTGATTCGACAGCTGCCGGATTGGTCATGTCGTAGCATGCACTATATCCGTTCCACCAATTTACAACGGCAGGTGTGCCATTTTTGTTTTTCAGGAGAAATCCTTTGGCTGCCAAGTCTCTGAATTCGGGAGAATCGGCCGATACAAAGGGTGAAATCCAAAGCATGACTTTGAATCCGAGCCGGTGCAATTCGTCTGTCATGGCACGGGCATCGGGGAATTTTTCTGCTTTAAATTCGAAGTTCCCATAATAGCGTTGCCAGTTGTCATCGATCATCAAGATTCCTTTGGGGAATCCGTTCTCGATGATGTTATGAGCGTAGTTCAGAATGTCTTCTTGATTTTGATTATACATGAGTTCTATCCATGTATTGTATTGTGGTTCTTTAAAAAAGAGAGCTGGCGGAGTTTTTCCGTTTGCCGGGAAATGTGTTTTTGAGGCATGAAGATAGGCATCGCGAAGGTTTTTCCCAGTGGTTGCCACTTGTGGGGATTCATGATCTGATTCGATAACGAGCGTGTCGTTTACCAAGCGGAAACGGAAAGGTTCGTCACTCCATACATAACGTCCTTGCGAAGATAGGAGCAGGGGAGAGGCCTCGTTGTTGAAATTGACTTTTGTCAAATCATAGAGGGGCGTATTCGATGCAAAGGGCATTTCGTTACCTATTCCCACGAAGCAGCCCCACCATTTTTCATTATCGATGGGCGCGATGTGTTTGGTGTGCGGTTGGGCTTGTAGAAGAAAAAATGAACCCAGAAGGAAAGTGAGTAATGATATTTTTTTCATGATAAAATATATTAATGTGTGCACGAATCTACAAAATTTTCATGAATCGGCAAAAGACTTTATTTCTACTCTTTATGTTTGAGGTAGGGGAGATATGGGTAGGAATAATGTCGTGGTATAAAGCGAAGTCGTGAAATATTCTTTTTAGTTTTGTTTTGTTCATTTCTTTGGTTAAAAAACAAGAGAGGTAATGCATGATTTGCAGCATCACCTCTCTTTATGTGGTTTATGTCTCTTACAGATTTTTATTTCTTGATAAATTTCATGGCTTTGTCTGTATTACCCATCGTTATTTTAACGATATAACAACCTTTCGTCAAATCGGCGACATTTACGGGGGCTTCTTCCGTAACTTTAACCAATTTGCCTGTCAAATTATATATGGCAATGGTCGCGTTTTCGTCGATACCGTTTACATAAAGTATTCCGGCTTGGTAGTAGAGCGATATAGACTTTATGCTTTCTTTGTCTATGCCTACAATCGTTCCGAATGTTATGTTATAAGTATGGTTGCTGTCTATGGCTCCTATTTCGTAGATATTGTCGCTGATTTGGTCTAACAACGATTCCCCGGTAGAAGTGGTGAATGCGTCTACCTTATAATTTTCTTCGGGGATAAAAGTCAGTTTGACAAATGTGTTGTTTAGAATTTCGGAACCACTGGCATATACATTACTTTCGTCGTCGGAGATGGTGACAGAACCATTTCCGGTAACATTGCAAGTAACTCTCCATGTCGGTATTTTCGAGAACACAGCACATATTGTCATATTATCGGAAATTGCGTCTACTGTATATATGTTTTCTGCAAGTTCGTCTATCTTTTCTTCTTCGTTCACGAGGAATGACGTTAATTCATATCCTTCGTTTACGGTTACTTTGAAAGTTAGCTTTGATCCTCGTATAATTTCGGAACCGAATGCGGTCGCTTCTTCGGCATCATTAACGAACATTTCGACGTTACCACCGGTTGCGGTCGTATTGGTTACGATTACTTTATTGGAGAATACCACTGTTACTTCTGTGTCGTCTTCGATGACAAAAGTCGTTCCGCTATTTACTTCACCGTTTACCAACACTTGCGATAATACATATCCTTCTTCCGGTTCGGCTATGACTGTCAATGCGCTGAACTGGTCTACCGCACCACTTGTTACTTCTTCATTTTTAGCATTAACTACTTTGAATGTTCCCCCTTCGGTGGGTTGAGTGATGGTGAGATTATTGGTCGGGAATGTATGACCGGCTACGATTTGTACGGTGATGAAGTCGCAGGTATAAACTTCTGCGCCCCAGTGGGGAGCACCAGTATGTACCTCGGTTGTACCTTCTACTACACCGGCGGGACAGCTACCGAATGTTCCTTTGTTTTCCAATTCGGCTTCCGAATCATTTTCGATTTTGTAATAGGCCACTAATTCTTCGGGCATATTCTCCTGGTCGTAACCGCCGCGAATGGATTCCTTTACTTCTTTTTCGGTCAATGTTTTGGTCCATACCTGAACTTCGTCCACATAGCAAGAGAATCCGCCGTTACCTACGAAGAATACACACTCGTCTTGCAATAGACCTATACCATGTCCTTCTCGTTCTCCACCTTCTACAATTGTTCCTAAATCGCCGGTTCCTAATAATTTTCCGTTTTTGTATAGTTTGATTTCTTTATTGGAATCATCGACTGTCACGGTAATAAATGCCCATTCATCAGCGGTCAAGGTTGCTTCGGTCGTTACATCGGCTATTCCCGGACAGTTACCTTTGTCTTCCCATGCACGGGCTTTCAATTTTAGGACTCCGTTTTCGAGTACAACACCAAATGTTCCTACGGCTCCATAGTAAGGTGCTTGTCCGTGTCCCATTACTTGCCCATTTGTGCTGACTGTTTTCACCCAAGCGGACATTGTGAAATTACGGGCACGATGGTCTGAACCTGTTATATTACCGTTATTCCATGAATTATTCTCTCCATTTATGTGTTCGCCTAATACTTTATCATCAAAACGGAATTGGTATTTATTATTACCACTTATTGCAGGGACTAGTACAGCTTTGGGGCCTTCGATTTGGAATGAGACTGTGACAGTCGTATTTTCGTTCACCGTGTAATTATCTCCGTTGGTGAAATCGGATCCGTTTACTTGGAGGGAGAGAATTTCATAACCGGGATCGGCAGTAGCCGTAATTGTCAATACCGTGCCTTCTTTTATACCAGTATTCTCTCCTGTGGTAAGAGGCTCGGAACCGTTCATTACGCTTAGTTGTCCATTTTCTACCAGAGTCGGTAGCGTAACCGTGTAATAAGTAATATCGGTCAAGTTGACAATGATAGTCGTGTTTTCTGTTACCGTGAAAATGTATGATCCGTTTTCTTCTGCTTCGGCTGGTTGCTCGTTAATCAGTACGGATTCTATCTTCTTGTTTTCTGGCAATGAATTGAATGTTATGGTTAATTCTGTGCCAGAGGCTATCGATTCTAAGTTCTCGATAACTTCTTCTCCTGCTGTAATTTGATAATCTACTCCTTCGTCGACGGTAATTGTTACTTTATGCATAACGATTTCGACAAATGAAACAGTAATAGTTGCATCTTCCGTTACAGTATATGTCCCACCGTTTTCAATCGGTTGACCGTTGATATTCAGGGATTCCAAACGATAATTATCGGCAGGTGTCGCCGTTATGGTTAAAGTAGTCCCCGATGCTACGGTATTTTCTCCTGCCGAAAGAGGAGTCTCGTCGTTGGTCACGCTCAGTGTCCCGTTTTGTACTTCTGTGGGTAATGTAACTGTATAACTACCAGTGATTGTACGCCCTTCGGCTAATGTGGGGGCATATTCCGTAAAAGAGGTTTGCGAGATATATCCTCCGTCGGAACTTGTTTGTCCTCCACCTAATTTAGTATATTTGGCGGTTGTAGAAGATTGGGCAGAATCGACGACTTTGTTGGAGAATTGTCCAGTTGTACCCGGAGTAACTTCGTTGAAGTCATACCATACGGTTAAACTCGACAGGTTTTGGGGATTTTCGTAGGCTTGTGCAACTTCCTGAGCCGTCAAGGCTTTGTTGAAGAATTGGAATTCATCGCAGAGACCCGAAAACCCGAATCCTCCTAAGAAAAAGATGCAGGGATCGTCTCCAAAAAGTTCCAATTGTTTGGTGTTATTTTTTGTCGTTACGAGAACTCCATCTTTGTATACACAAACATCAAAATTACTGTTATCATAGACGAGGGTGAGGTAGGTCCATTCGTTTAATGCTACTGCGGTATTCAAAGTGGAAGTTACCGTATTACTTGCACCAGAAATGATTTTAAGAGTTCCCGTTTCAGTGGTGGCTAAAATCAAACTTCCGTTATAATTTGTGTGTGCTTGGGCGCCGTGTCCCATAATCACATTTCCTTTGTTATTGCTACCGCTGTTCATGAATCGATCCATCTTCACCCAAGCTGAAATAGTGAATGATTTGCCGGTACGGTCTGTGTCCCCACCGGAGCGGTCGCCTAAAATGGTTTCGGGAATTTGCAAGCGATAGCCGTTTACATTATTTGTACTGGCCTGAGAAATAGAAAGAGCTTTGTTCTTTTCGGCATAGCTATTAAGAAAAGGCAGAAGAGTAAACAATAAAGTGAATAACATGTAGTGTTTTTTCATGATAAACAAATATTTAATTAAACAAAAAGTAATTCTGAAAATTGAATGATATGTTTTTATTTTTTCATGATATGTATATACATATTTTTGAGCATTTTTTATGCGCTATATAATATTAACCTTAAATCGAGGGTTATCCCTAGTGAAAAAGTGAATTTTTTTTATTTTTTTTGAGAAAGTAGAAAATGAATACGATAAGAATCGTGCAGGTGAGATGTTCTTAGGAGCTTTTTTATCGTGTTAAGAGAACTATTATAGACCGATTGGCGATTGTTTGGCCATGTTACCCCTCTCCCCCCTGTGTTTTACTGCGCAAAATATAGGGGCGGTTTCCTCTGGACGGAGGGGTAGAAAATACAGGGGGAGGTGATAAGAGCTTGGTCATCTCTCCCTGTGCTCATCGCAGATGAGATAGGGGGGAGTGCCCGATAGTGTTATGGGGCACGACAAGGGAGGAGTTCTAAAATATCTCCGATAATGAAAACTGAAATATCCCGTAGCATTACGGAGAACAGTGTTCGCAATAGGGGAGAGAATATACATGAACGATCCCCGTTAATTAACGACTGAGCCGTTAAAATACTTTTGGGAAGAAGAAAAATAAAAACGGAGTATCCAGTGAGGGATACTCCGTTTCAATATGCTGTCTAAAATATTTATTCAGCACTTTCGGATGCAGGAGCTGCATCTGTTGCAGGAGCTTCTGCAACGGCATTAGCTTCTTCTTCCGCTTTTGCAGCGGCTTCGGCTTCTGCCTTAGCGGCAGCCTCGGCTGCTTTTTTAGCAGCGACAACTTCGGCTTTTGCTTTGTTCTTTTCGGTTTCTTCTTCTAGACGTTTTTTAGCAGCAGCGTCTTTTGCGGCAGAAACTTTGGCTTTCTCAGCGTCAATAGCCGATTTTTTGTTCTTCAACCATGCTTCGAAGCGTTGTTCTGCAACCTCTTCGGTAAAAGCACCTTTTTTTACACCGCCCAATAAATGTTTTTTCATCAATACGCCTTCTTTGGAAAGGATATTACGTACAGTGTCGGTGGGTTGAGCACCGGTTGTCAGCCAATACAAAGCTCTTTCGAAATTCAAATTTATTGTAGCAGGATTAGTGTTCGGATTATAAGAACCTATCCTTTCAATAAACTTACCATCACGTGGTGCCCTGCTATCGGCGATTACAATTTGGTAAAATGCGTAGTCTTTGTGACCAAAGCGTTGTAATCTGATTTTTGTTGCCATTTGAAATTTTTTAATTGGTTATTATTTGCATTAGCGGCGCAAAGATAGTATTTCTTTTTGAACCGTGCAAATAGGCATGCGCCTAAATTTTTTTGAGTATGAGATTATTTCGTCTCGGATAGCAAAACGTCTTGCCATAACTCGGCATTGAATCCGACCAAGACCTGTGAGTCTGTTACGAGAAGGGGACGTTTGATTAGTTTTCCATCGGAAGCCAATAGTTCTATCAGTTCTTTTTCGGGAATTGTACTAATGCGGTTTTTCAAATTTAATTCTCTATATTTTTGTCCGCTCGTATTGAAGAATTTTTGTAAGGGTAAATTGCTGCTGGTTATCCATTCGGTTAGTTCCCCGACAGTGGGCGGTGTTTCGACGATGTGCTTCGATTCTATATCAATGTCGTGATCTTTTAGCCATTTTGCCGCTTTTTTACAAGTGCTGCACGAGGGGTATTGAAAAAATAAAATTTTCATAGGTATTTGTTTTTAGAAATAATTTTTGAATGACAAAGATAGCGAAAGGTGAGTGCAGAGGCAAACGGAAATTTTATTTCCGAATGGACTATGCCGAACCGCATCTCATCTTCGTATTTACAAATGTACAAAAAGGCATTGTTAATGCTTCTTTTTTATTTTTGCTATAATAATATTATAGTTTATCTTTGCCATACTATCACTTTTTATAAGTTAAAAATAAAAAATGGCTTATACCCCGACAAAGTTAGTTGGGATATTGTTTTGGCTCTCGATGTGTGATTTTAGATGAACTGCTTTTAATAACTGTGCTATATTATGAAACCTTTGTATCAAGAACTTCCTTTTGCCGTCGATAATTATATCAATTTCTATCGGGAAGATTTGCCCCATTTTATCGTGCCGTGGCATTATCACCCCGAAATAGAAATCATGTGTATTGAAAAAGGGTGGGGCACTCGTTTTGTAGGTGATCATATCGGAGGATATGAAGAGGGCGATGTTTGTATGATGGGTCCTCAGTTGCCGCATGAGTGGAGAAACGATAAAGAATTTTTCGACTCGGATTCTGGTTTAAGGGCGACTTGTCATTGTGTTTATTTTCGTAAAGAGTTGTTTGAGGGTATATTGATACGATTGCCTGAGATGGCAAATATTCGTGAGTTAATAGAACGTTCGAGGCGGGGAATAAAATTTACCGGTGAATCGCGTGAACGGATCGCTCGATATATTCGACGCACGTTTAATCAAAATGGAATCGAGCGAGTAACTAATTTGCTCACACTTTTGGAAATGATGGCAGAAGCCGACGAATATGAAATTTTAGCGAGCGTAGGTTTTACCCAGTCGGTCAATTCTTCGGATTTTGAGCGATTCAATAAAGTTTATCGTTTTTTGGTGAAAAATTTTAATAAGCCGATTAAACTTGAAGAGGTGGCTGCTGTTGCCGGACTAACTCCTACTGCTTTTTGTCGATATTTTAAGGAACGTACGAAAAAGACTTTTGTACAGTATTTGAATGATATGCGTATAGGGCATGCCAAGAAATTTTTGATAGAAGGCAAAATGAAAATTTCGACTTTGAGTATGGAGGTCGGATTTAATAATTTGTCGAATTTTATAGAGCAGTTTAAGAAGTCAACCAACATGCTTCCTTCTGAATACCAAGAAAAATATGGGGTGAAAAAGAAGAAGGCGATTTGACCTTTTTAATAGCTTTTTATATAGATTATTTATGAGGACTGGGAAGTCTTTCTTGTAATTGATATTGACTTTTTGATATGTTGAGTACTACTCGATTATAAAAAGTGTTTTTTAATTTGTTTTTTATGTATCGCTTAAAAACCTCCAAAAAAGCTTCCTAATAGATATAGAATATTATCATTTTTATACTCCTCTAATCGGTATTTGGTAAAATACCAAAATCCTCGGCAAATATAGTGAATAGAGCAGGCCAATTGTCACTCTATCTTTGCCATATCGATAATAACATGAAAAATAATGGAGAATATGGAAATTGTATTTCCCCGATTATTCTTTACGGGGAACCGATTATTGGGAGAGAGAGTCGAGAATGTGAGCCGTACTCTGGGAGATTTGCGTGGTATTTTTGCCGATGTCGATGCCTTTTCTCGTATGCCGCAGAATATGCCGGCTTATGAGGTGAGTAGTTTTTTACCGGAACAGGAGGGTACTCCCGGCGGATTATATTTCGGGATTACTTATTTGCATCCGGGAAAAGTGGGAAACGAGTACTTCATGACTAAGGGACATTTCCATGCGAATATCGATCGGGCGGAATTTTATTGGGGGCTTGAAGGAGAGGGCATGTTGATTTTGATGGACCAGTTGCGTCGAGTGTGGGCCGAACGGATTTTTCCCGGGAGCCTACATTATATACCGGGTGGTGTGGCTCACCGTATGGCAAATACGGGAAATACTTTATTTTCTTTTGCAGCTTGTTGGCCGTCTGATGCAGGGCATAATTATCGGGAAATTGCCGATCATGGCTTTGCAGCCAGATTGTTGGAGGTCGATGGGAAGCCTCAATTGATAGGAGTATAAAGTTATGGGGGGAAATTATAGCGTCGCAATAGATTTGGGAGGAACTATCATAAAGATAGGTTTGATATTGGATTCTGAGATTGTTCGGTTTACCACAATCTCTTCGGATTCGGTGAAGGGTTTATCTCACATGCTTCCCAAGATGGAGCATGCAATTGATTCATTGTTGTCTGAGGAAGGAATATCTTCGACGGATTTGGTATCTATCGGATTGGCGTTTCCGGGTATGGTGAATCCTGTCGAATGCAGAGTGATTTCTACCAACGACAAGTATGACGATGCTTGTGATATCGATCTCTGTCATTGGGCCGATAGTCGTTGGGGCGTTCCTTTCGTATTGGAAAACGATGCCCGTCTTGCTGTCATCGGAGAGTGGCTCTACGGTGCAGCGAAAGGTACGGGAAATGTGGTAATGATGACTATCGGTACAGGAATAGGAACCGGTGTTATATTAGATAGCAAACCGTTGGTGGGGCATCATCATCAAGCTGGTTCCTTAGGAGGGCATATGGTTGTCGATTATCGTGGAAGACGTTGCAGCTGTGGAAATATAGGTTGTGTAGAGGCTATGGCTTCTTCATTTTTCTTGCCGGATATTATTCGGTCTAACGAACGTGTATCGCCAGATTTTAAGATTGCGGCATCCGATATGGATTTTAAACAACTGTTCGGTTTAATGAGACAAGGCGATGAGAATGCTATTATTATTTGCGAAGAGTGTATGAATGTGTGGGCGGCTGCCATTGTCTCTTACATTCATGCTTATGACCCTGAGGTGGTTGTTCTGGGCGGCGGAATCATGAGAAGTGCGGATATTATTTTGCCTTATATCAATAAGTGGGTCGAGGATCGAGCTTGGACTCCTATCGACCGGGTGCATATTGTGCTTTCCGAATTAGGAGACAATGCCGCTTTATTGGGATTGAATTATTATTTGACAAGTGTAAAGAGGAGAAGAAATGAAAAAGTATTCAAATTATAAATCTAATTATGATAAGTATCCGGTCGTACAGGTATCGGAAACATCTGAAAATGTTTGTTGGCAAGGTTGGCCGGAAATTGTATCGCAGTTGAACAAGTCGTTGGAAAACGTTCATAAACCGGTAAAGGTATTGGTTGTCGAATGTTATCAAGGTGTTTATGACGAGGAGGTAAAATCGGCTTTGAAGGGACAACTTCCCCATACATTGTGGTTGGACGCTTCTTCGGCCATGAAAACTTCGGAAGAGATCAATTCGTTTTTGAAGTCCGATATAACCGATGATGAGATTTTCGGTTATATGACTCGCTATCATATGGATTGTTATTTCGATGAAAAGAAGATTGCCGAGTTGCGTGAAAAGGTTGCCGGTATATCTGCCGGTGTTGTAATCGTATATGGCGTAGGGGCTGCTTACGTGATGCCTGAAAGCGATGTATTGGTATATGCCGATATGGCTCGTTGGGAAATACAGATGCGTTTTCGGAGAAACGAAATCTCGAATGTCGGTGTGGATAATCGCATGGAACGGGCTTCGTTGCAATATAAAAGAGGCTTTTTCGTAGATTGGCGCATTTGCGACCGTTTTAAGAAAACGTTAATGAGCAAATGGGATTATGTCTTGGATACGAATGTGATGGGCGATCCTAAGATGGCGACAGCGGCAATCGTGGATGCTGGTTTGAAAAAAGCTTCGAAATCTCCTTTTCGAGTAGTTCCGTTTTTCGATCCGGGTCCGTGGGGCGGTCAATGGATGAAGGAAATATGCGATTTGGATCGTGAAACTCCCAATTTTGCATGGTGTTTCGATTGTGTCCCTGAGGAGAATAGTTTGTATTTGGGCTTCGGAGAAGTCCGTTTCGAAATACCGTCTATCGATTTGGTATTTTCTTATCCGCGTGAGTTGTTGGGTAACCCGGTTTACGGACGTTTCGGGGACGAGTTCCCTATTCGGTTCGACTTCTTGGATACGATGGACGGCGGTAATTTGAGCTTACAGGTGCATCCGCTGACACAATATATACAAGAAAAGTTCGGTATGCATTATACCCAAGACGAGAGCTATTACATTCTCGATGCCGAAGAAGATTCTTCGGTTTATTTGGGAGTGAAGGACGGTATCGTACCGGAGGAGATGATAAATGCCTTGACCGAAGCACAACATACAGGGCATTTCGATGCAGAAAAGTATGTCGGGAATTATCCAGTGAAAAAGCACGACCATGTACTTATACCTGCGGGTACTGTCCATTGTTCGGGGCGCAATAGTATGGTTCTTGAAATCAGTGCTACTCCTTATATTTTCACCTTTAAGTTGTGGGATTGGGGGCGTTTGGGATTGGACGGCCGTCCCCGACCTATCAATATCGGGCATGGTAAACATGTGATCCAATGGAATCGTACGGAGCCGTGGGTTCGCCGTGAAATTTATAATAAGATAGATAAAGTGGCCGAAGGAGACGGTTGGATTGAAGAACATACCGGTTTGCATGAATGTGAGTTTATAGAAACTCGTCGGCATTGGTTTACCAAGCCAGTTCTTCACAAAACAGATGGAAGTGTGAATGTGCTGAATCTTGTCGAGGGACGTGAAGCTATCGTTGAAAGTCCCACCGGTGAATTTGATCCGTTTGTCGTACATTATGCCGAGACATTTATTATACCGGAATCGGTGAAACAGTATACGATACGGCCTTATGGAGAGTCGGAAGGAAAACAGTGCGCTACAATAAAAGCTTTTGTTAAACATAATGTATGAAAAGATATGGAATTCAATCCCGGTTTTGATATAATTCCTACTGTAAATCCTATGGGATTTAAATATGGTGCAGATGTGTTCGGTCCCCAAGTGGAGAATCGTTATTTGCGAGATATTCGGGGAAGTTTATCCGACCCTCAGTGCGATGGCCCTGAAATCGTTTATTCCATAGCTATGGACGTGGGGAAATGTAAACACAGAGAAATGCTCGAACGGATGCATTTGCTTTATGGGGTCGTGACCTATGCTGCCGGTCGATTGGGTAAAGAGCCTATTCGCAGTCAAGGTCATATCCATTGGGTTTCTAAATATAGCGGTTGGTCTACTCCTGAGGTTTACGAAATATGGACAGGAGAGGCTATCATTTACATGCAGGAATATGCCGAAGATAATCCCGGTCGTTGTTTTGCCGTGTATGCTAAGGCCGGCGATGTGGTTATCGTTCCTCCATATTGGGCTCATGCGACTATTAGTGCTAATCCTGATAAACCTCTTACTTTCGGAGCGTGGTGCGATAGGGAGTATGGTTTCGAATATGATGGCGTACGTCGTCATAAGGGAATTGCTTGGTTTCCGGTTTTTAACGATGAAGGAAAAATAGAATGGCGGGCGAATCCTTGTTATCAACCATCGGAACTTATTTGTAAATCTCCGGCCGAATACCCTGAACTGGGCATTGTGAAAGGAGAGTCTATTTACCGAACTTTCGAGAAGTCGCCAGATACGTTTTTATATGTTCCGAACCCCGGATTGAAAGAAGAGGTTTGGAAGAATTATGAACCTTGATTTTAGAATAAATTAAAATTGGATATGATGAAAAATACAATTATTTATGTAATAGCTGTTATCGCTGCGACCGGAGGCCTGTTGTTCGGATTCGATACCGGTGTTATATCGGGGGCTATACCTTTTTTCCAAAAAGATTTCGGTTTGGATAATTCCATGGTGGAATTAGTTACTTCGGCGGGATTGGTGGGTGCTATTCTTGGCGCTTTGTTTTGTGGAAAGATAACCGATATATTGGGACGTAAGGTAGTTATCTTAGCTTCGGCGGTTATTTTTACGATCGGTGCTCTTTGGTCGGGATTTGCTCCCAGTATCGAGCAGTTGATTATAGCCCGTTTATTTTTGGGAATAGCGATCGGGGTATCGTCTTTTGCAGTACCTCTTTATATAGCCGAGATTTCACCGGCTAATAAACGGGGCAGTTTGGTCTCGATGTTTCAATTAATGATCACGATAGGAGTGTTGGCATCCTATTTATCGGATTTGATGTTTGCCGATGAAGGCGATATGTCGTGCTGGCGTCCTATGTTTTATATCGGAGTCGTTCCGGCTTTAATTCTGTTGATAGGTATGGCATTTATGCCAGAGAGTCCACGCTGGTTGATAAGCCGGGGTCGAGATGAAGAGGGAAAATCGGTGTTGGCTCGTATCGAAGGGAATGAGGCAATGGAAGATTCGTACAAAACCATCAAGAATGAGCTGATAAAAAGTGAAAAAGATAAGTCGGGTATTAAAGAATTGATGAAACCGTGGCTGCGTAATGCCGTAATTATCGGTGTGGGGATTATGTTCTTTCAACAATTCGTAGGTATCAATACGGTTATCTATTATAGTCCCAAGATATTCTTGATGGCCGGTTTCGATGGGGCGGTTTCGGCTATTTGGGCGGCGGTCGGTGTTGGAGTCGTCAATCTGTTGTTCACTATTGTTTCGGTCTATTTTGTCGATCGCTTGGGACGAAGAAAACTATATTTTACAGGTTTGACAGGTATTTTTGTCTCTCTTCTTTTACTCGGTATCTGTTTTACTCATTTTTCTTATCTCAGAGAGATGGGTAAATGGTTGTCTATTATTCTCGTGTTCGTCTACGTCGCTTTTTATGCGATCAGTATCGGCCCGCTCGGTTGGCTCATTATTTCAGAAGTATTTCCTCAGAAAGTAAGAGGCCTCGGTTCTTCTTTGGGCTCGTTATCGGTTTGGGTGTTCAATACAGTGGTAACGTTTACATTCTTCAAGATAGTGAAGGCGTTTACCGTAGAAGGTACTGAAATTTATTTGGACGGAGAAAACTTGGGGAATCCGGCAGGTGCTTTTTGGTTTTATGCGATAGTAGCCCTTGCCGCAATCATATGGGGATATTTCTATGTTCCCGAAACCAAAGGCGTGACATTGGAGAAGATAGAGGAGTATTGGAGAAAAGGGGGAAAGCCCCGTCATTTGAGATAAAAAATAATGGTAAATATCCAAAAAATAGATTGGTTTGATTTATTATGGTAAGATACCATAATTCTTGGCTAATATGTTGGAAAGGCAGTATTACCAGATCATCTAATTTAGCATCACGTAAGGATATTTCTTAACCCAATACCATTTTTTGCAAAATGAAAAAATAACATAGAGAAAAACACGTTGCTATGACAAGGAAAAAACAAAGTAAAAGAGGTTTGAGAGTATGTTGCCTCATGGGGTGTATGGTACTCTTGTTTTCCCAACCGTTTGGGATTTCTGCACAGCAGACAGAGCAGGGCGGTCCCGGCAAAGTTTCGGCCGCTGATTCGCAACAGTTTATTTCGGGAAAGGTTATAGATGCTTCGGGTGTACCTATTATAGGTGCGACAGTCCATTTGAAAGATAGTAAAAATGTGGCTGTGACCGACATGGACGGTAATTTCTCGATAAAATCGGATCAAAAAAATCCAATACTTAGAGTTTCTTATATCGGTTATGATGCCGTGGAAACGAGTGTTAAAGGGAATAAACCTGTACGTATCGTTTTGAAAGAAAATACCAAAGCACTCGATGAGGTTGTCGTTGTAGGTTATGGAACGATGAGACGTTCAGATGTTACGGGTTCTATATCTTCTGTAAAGGGAAGCGAACTCGTAAAAAATTCGACTTCTAATGTGGTACAATCTTTGGCCGGAAAAATGTCGGGTGTACAGGTGGTTCAAAATTCCGGTGCTCCCGGTGGAGATGTTTCTATTTTGATTCGCGGTGTCGGTACGATTAACGATGCGTCTCCTTTGTATGTTATCGATGGGGTTCCCGTAAATGGCGGTATGTGGTATATAAATCCGGCAGATGTAGAGTCTATCGATGTCCTTAAAGATGCTTCCGCCACTGCTATTTACGGTTCGCGAGGTGCAAACGGTGTAGTTATGGTTACTACTCGTCAAGCCAAAGAGGGACGAACAGAAATTAATTTAGATTATAGTTTCGGTATTCAACAATCTGCAAAGATGTTCGATATGCTGAATGCATCACAATATGCTGCTTTGCATAATGAAATGAGGTCGAATGCGGGTTTATCGTTGAATCCGTTGTTTGCCGACCCTGAATCTCTCGGTGCTGGTACGGATTGGCTTTCTCCGTTATTCCGTACGGCTCCGATGCATAAAGTGAATCTTTCTATTTTGGGCGGTAATTCCAAGATTAATCATGCGACATCGGTGGGTTATTATGCACAAGACGGTATTATGAAAAATTCGGAATTTAACCGACTGAATCTTCAATCCAATATATCGTCACAAATATTGAGCAATGTAAAGGTAAGAGCAAACGTAAACCTAAGCGCCGAGAATCGTCGTACTCAGCCTATATCGACTGTTATTCAGAATGCTATGCGCATGTTACCTTCCATTTCTATTTATGACGACGAAGGTAATTATAACGGTCCTACCGGGAATGCCGAGTTGAATGGAGATGCTTTGAACCCTGTGGCTATCGTAAACGAACAAAAGTATCGTATGAAAGGATTCAGAATGTTATCCAATATTTCGGCCGAGTGGGAGATCATCGACGGTTTGGTTGCTAAAACTACCGGAGGTGCGGAACTGGGATATGAGTATAATAACAATTATATACCTAAATACAAATGGGGTAATAAAGAGCAGACCAATACCTCGCAATCATTGTCTTCGGCTTATGAAGAGTTGTATTTGTGGGATAATTCACTTACTTATGACAAGGTATTCGGCAAACATAAATTGAATGCCATGATAGGAACTTCTTACCAAGAGTATAAGAAGGAATGGATGTCTGCTGCCGGTACGGGACGTGCCAGCGAGATGACGACGGAATTGGATAATGCGACGAAAGCTACTGATGTGGGCGGTAATTCTTATTCTTGGGCGTTGATGTCGTATATGGGACGTGTTCATTATTCGTATGACAACCGATATTTCTTGACGGCAACTTTCCGAGCCGATGGTTCTTCCAAGTTCGGAGCCGATAATCGATTCGGGTATTTCCCTTCGTTTTCAACAGCATGGAATGTGTCTAATGAAAGCTTCATGCAAGATGTCCCCTGGATATCGATGTTGAAATTGCGCTTAGGGTATGGATTGACCGGTAACCAGAATATCGATGCGTATGCATTTGCCGATAAGTTGGAAGTGAACGGCGTTTATAATTTCGGTTCGCAACGAGGATTTGAGTCGGAACAAGTATCGCTTATATACCCGTACAAACTATCCAATCCGTCTATTAAGTGGGAGTCTGTCGAACAATACAATGTCGGGTTGGATATAGGTTTCTTGAATGACCGAATTGTCGCTAATGTCGATTTCTATTTAAAGAATACTAACGATATGCTTACCAAGAAGCCTGTGCCTCAAACTAGTGGAACATCTTTGGAACAAGCCGATTGGCCTCCTGTGAACATCGGTAAGGTGAGGAATAAGGGTATCGAGTTTAATTTGAATACTCGCAATTTTGTCGGAGAATTTACTTGGGAAACCAACTTAAATATGACTTTCAATAAGAATGAGGTTTTGAAGTTGGGCGGTCCCGAAATACTCAGCGGTGTAAGTTTGATTCGTGAAGGTCTGCCTATTAACTCTTTCTATGGTTATAAGATGGGTGGTATCTATCAGACACTGGACGAAGTCTTTGCGGGGGTTCCTATGGAAAACCGCGCTCCTGATAAAGCATCGCATAATTCTCAGGTCAATACGTCACCGGGCGATATTTGGTTTGTCAATGTGAATGGCGATGATGTAATCAATGATTTTGACCGAACAGTTATCGGTAATCCTCAACCTGATTTTATTTTTGGGTTTAACAATCAATTCGGATATAAGAATTTTGATTTGAGTATATTTTTCCAGGGTTCGTACGGGAATGATATATGGAACGGCGTAAGAGTGTCTCATGAGGGTATGGAGAGTACTTATAACCAATTTACCTCTACATTGAATCGATGGAATGGGGAAGGATCCAGCAATACGATGCCTCGTGCTATTTATGCCGATCCGAACCGAAATAACAGAGCTTCGACTCGTTGGGTAGAAGACGGTTCTTATCTGAGGTTGAAAAATCTTACTTTCGGTTATCGTTTTACTCAGGATTGGTTGAAAAAGATCGGGGCCAAATCATTACGGTTGTATTTGAGTTTCGATAATTTGTGGACCTTGACCAATTATTCGGGTCTTGACCCTGAGGTGGGTCTTTGGGGACTGGACTATGGAATTTATCCTACTTCCCGAGTCTATATGTTTGGAGCATCTGTAAAATTCTAAATCTTTCGAATCATGAAAAGGACAATTATATCTACTATATCTGTTGTCGTTCTTTCGACTGTCTTGTCGGGCTGTATGGATAAACTCGAAATATTGCCGAACGACCAAATCATTACCGAAAACTTTTTCGAGGAGGGTTCTCCCGAAGAGATAGAGAGTGGTGTCAATTCTATGTATCAGCGGTTACAGAGTTCGTATATGTATAATTTGCGAATGTGGACATTGGATATTGTCGCCGGAGAGGGCCGTGTTGGAAATGAAGCTGGTGGAAACGGTCTCGAAACGACGCAGTTGTCTAACTTCACAGCGACCAGCGATAACTCCGGGGCTAAGGAATTATGGCGCGGACCCTGGGCGGGAATCAGTCGAACGAATTGGATTTTGACGAATATCGATAAATCTCCGAAGATTTCTGATGCAAAGAAAACCCAATACAAGGGAGAGGCTCATTTTTTAAGAGGGTTGTATTATTTCAATCTGGTACGGTTGTTCGGCGATGTGCCCTGGATAGATAAGCAACAGACTGCAAGCGATGATTTGCAGGTGTCGAGAACATCGAAAGATATAGTTTACCAGCACATCATTGATGATTTTTCTGATGCGGCATCGATGTTACCGGCTGTTTATGAAAATACGACCGACATAGGACGTGCGACGAAAGGGGCTGCATTCGGGTTACTCGCAAAAGTTTATTTGACATTGAAACGGTATAACGAAACTTTGGTTGCTATCGACTCGGTGACGAATCTTGGAGTTTATTCTCTTAATCGGAAATATGAATGGAATTTCAGCGATTTGCGCGAAAACGGTCCAGAGAGTTTATTTGAGGTTCAGTATGAAAAAGATGTGACAGCATATAGTGAATTTGATATATTGGGACAAGGAGGGTGGCATCACGAATATATGGCTCCTTTGGCAAGTATCAATATCGGAGGACCGTGGGGAAATTTCGGTTGGTTTGCTGTTTATCCCGAATTTGTAGAGAGCTATGAACCCGGCGATTTGCGTAAGTCGGTTTCTGTTTGGTGTGAAGGAGATGTCTATCAAGGCTGGTCTTATGATCCTACTTGTTCGCAAACGGGTCATAACGTGAAAAAGTTCTTGTGTGAAAATATAGGTGTCGACCGAGCGATGGATAGCCCACTTAATTTCCCGGTATTGCGATTTGCCGATGTTTTGTTGATGCAAGCAGAAGCGTTGAATGAGTTGGGTCGTTCGTCCGAGGCGGCTGCTCCGGCATCTTCCGAGAATGATGGCGGTCCGTTGAATCGAGTGCGTGTGAGAGCCGGTTTGCCTAATGTGACCACTACCGACCAAGTAGAATTGAGAGAAATTATCAGGCATGAACGTCGTATGGAATTAGCGTTCGAGGGTGGACACCGATGGTTCGATTTAGTTCGATACGATAACGATGGCGAATATGCAAAGACATTTTTCCAAAGTATAGGTAAAACTAATTTTACCACACCTAAGCATTTGCTATTGCCAGTACCTATCGACGATATAGATGCCAATCCTAATTTGTTGCCTAATAATCCGGGGTACTAAAATCGGGATTAGTTTTCCCACAGAGAGAAAAAGTATTGAGCGAAAAGCTTGTTTGATGTAAAAATGTAAATCATGAAAATACGAATTCTAACATTATTGTTTTCTGCTTTTATTATAGGAGCGAGTTATGCTCATGACGATCTTGTGTATAGAACCGCTTCGGAGTGGAGCTTCGATGCTGGAAATCAGTCGACTATTTCGGAAACGTACGGTTCTGCATTCTTGGGCGGGGCGGTGGTTGCCGATTATAATGGCGACGGAATTCCCGACATTTGTGAAATAGATACATCGGGCGAAGAGATACGTTGGATATGGAAACTGGGTAACGGCAACAATGAATGGAGCGATATTGAGGCTATAACGTTTGGAGAAACGGCTACCGATAAATGTGCGGTAGGTGATTTTAACGGTGACGGGAAAGCCGATATTGCCGTGATGAGATCCGGTTCTTCTTTGGCTACGTGGTATATAGATTATGCTCCATGTGACGGACAGTTCGATGAAAAGGGGAGATTCGGTTTATCGGGCGATATTCCGTTATCGGGCGATTTCAATGCCGATGGAGTAGATGATATTTGCGTATATCGCCCCTCTTCCGGTACTTGGTATGTTTGTTTCGCCGATATCTCAGGGTATCCAGAATTCGAGAGCCATTTGGCTATTAATGGAGTTTTGTTCGGGACGTCGGGCGATATTCCTTTTGTGGGCGATTTTGATGGCGATGGGTATGACGATATGGCTTTGTTACGAGCATCGGAGAACCGCGTATTGGTTAATCTATATGATCGAAAGAAACCTAAATATGAACATTATGCCGATCTGAACGGTGTCGGAGTTTCTGATTTGGAGATTACTGTTCCAGTACAGAATGTAGTGGCTGTTTCGGCGGCAGACATTGATTTGTCCCGTCCTAAATCATTGCCTTTGGCTACGCAGGAAGAGGTGGGATCAGAGGTAAATCTGCGACATGGCTGGACTTGTATTTTCGATAATTCTCTTGATGTGGATAAATGGGCTGCTGCGTTGCAATATGCGGGTATCAATACATTGGAATATCACCCGTGGATGAGAGCTCATGAGGAGGTTGCACCGGAGACCGAAACATGGAATACGTATGTCGGTGATGACCGTTTGTGGACCAGCAAGGCTATGATGAGACAGAAAGTAGAGAAGTTTCGATCGATAGGAGGGCGTTCAATTTGTTATACAGGTATTTATGCCAGTACGCCAGCTTTTGCTCTTGCACACCCCAGTTGGGCCATGAAAAATGAGGCTGATAAAAGTTTCATGACATACGGGGGATCTTATCTGTATTTAATGTCTACTAACGAGAATGTGAACGCTCCTTATGAGGTGAACGGAAAGAATTATAAGAGCTTTAATGAATATTTCATAGCGCAGGCCGTCGCTGCTCAACAGGAATATAATTATGACGGTTATCGTTGGGACTGGTATGGTTTGCCTGAAACGTATGTTTGTGACGGATTGGCCGGTACGGGAAATTTTTCTTATGAAATGGCACAATTTGTCAACCAATTGGATATTGCTGTTAAGGAAGTAAGGAGCGATGTTACGACTACGGCATTGCAACTTCCTTCGACTAGTGGAAATGTGCCCCATTTGACGACGGGAGCAGTGGTCAATCATCAGTTTATGGAACTTTGGCCGTATGGTACGGGAACAAAATATAGTGATTTGTATCGTGATATTTATGATGCTAAATCGCGTTATCCCGATAAACCTGTGTTCGCTAATTTTTATCCTCCGACGGAAATGAATTTATCGACCAGTTGGCCGGTTGAAAACATAGATTACCAATTCGCTACCTGTCTTTCGGCAGGAGGATACCCGTCTGCGCAGGTGGTCGACGGAGTTGCCGGATTTACCGATCCTGTACCGTTTCATGCCGTAAATTATCCGGCAAGCGTACTCGAACGTATCGCCCAGTGGAATAAATTTGTTGCTGCTTATGGTGCTTATTTCTATTATTCGAATCCGGCTTATCTTATTACCGATTATGTCCGGGGAGACTTTACGGTTTCGGGGAGTAATAGCGGAGTGTTCGGGACGTTGAAAAAACGTTATGATAAAAGGACACGTGAGATAGATGCTTTTGTCGTGGATCTTGTGAACTATGGCAACAGCCTAGATTTACGTTGGGACGAAGTTAATACAGTTCCTTCTTCTACACAGGTTTCGGTTTCATTTACTTTACCCGATGGTTTTGTCGCAGATAAACTGTATTGCATTACTATCGACGGAAGAAACGAAGTTCCCTATTCCTTGAACGGCAATAAAGTGGAGGTTTCTCTTCCATCGGTGTCGGTATTTGCTTCGTTGGTACTGACTTCGACAAAATCGCAAGAGCTCCCTTCGGAACCGAGCGGGGTAGGAAGTATGCCAGAATTGTTTACATTCGGTTATGATGCGAAAGGTGAGACTTTAAATAAAGATGAGGCTACCTATATCCCTGTCATGCAAGAGGGGAAACCTTATGTAGTAGCCAGCGAGTTCGGCGGGAATGTGGCCGAGTGGTATGAAATCACGGATGCTTATCAGGGAGAATCCGCTATTCGCGTGACTGCCGGCGATATTCGGTTCAATACGACGGACAACGGAGCAATTCGGATTCCTATCGAAAAATTCAACCGGTTCAAACTTGCTGTTCGTTCGAATAATACGACTGCCTCATGGTTCGGATTCCGACTATTGAAACCGTCTGAAACATCGTCTGTGTGGGAATCGAGGGACTTGTATTATCGCGTAGGTTATAGTCAGCCTAATATCGCTTATATCACATTGACTCCTGTGAAACCGCAGAACGGAGTATGGGTAGAATATAAGCGGGATATTTTGAGCGATGTGATTGGTCTGTGGGGTGTGGAATGGGCAAATGCGATCGTAACCGATGTGCATTACGGACCGGTAGATAGAAATAGTGCAGACTATGATAACTTGATTTTTATGTCGCCCGATTATAACAGTGGAATCGATAATCAAAAAAAAAACGACAAAATAAAGTGTTGGACTGAAAACGGTAGAATATGCATTGAGGGTTCCGATTTTTATCGGGGGAAAGAGTTCCGTCTACAAATTACCGATTTGTCGGGGCGGGTAATTGGTATGGAAGACTGCATTGTAGATAGTTATCGATTATTATCCGAGACGATACTTTCGATGCCGGGTGCATATTTTATACAGGTCATAGATAAAGAAACTGATGTGACGGTGCTGCAGATCCGTTGCATCGCAAATTAAAATAATGTATAACAATAAAAGTGATTACCATGAGAAAAATTGTCTTTTTATTAACAGCTTTATGCTTATCCATGAGTGCATGGAGTCAGGACGGATTGGTATATTGGTCGCAAGCCGACGGTTACAAATTCGATTTTGATTTAGATGGAACGGTAGATTTTTCGTTACCGACACAAACGACTGATAAAGCTATTTCGCAAGTATTTGTGTTCGATGCGAATGGCGATGGGTATTTCGACCTTTGTGAGCTCGATTTAAACGATAATCTCATTAATTGGATTTTTTATTATAATGATGGGAATAATAACTTCGTAGACCCTCAAACAGTCATATATGGCATGTCGGAAGGAGATAAAAAATTGGCCGGAGATTTTAATGGTGACGGTATCGGCGATGTGGGTATCCGTCGCGATAATGAGTTTGGCCTTTGGTGGCTGATTACGTTCCAAGCGATGGCTCCTGATGTAAACCAACAGTTCGGAATTAGCGATAAAGACTTATTGGTTGCCGGAGATATGAATGGAGACGGGCAGGACGATATAGTGTGCTATGATAAGGGTTCTTGGTTATGCTCTTTTACTCCGTCAGATACGGAATATAAGACTCCCGATTTTGTCTCAAAAGATGTGCAGGTGACTTTCGGTACATCGTACGATATACCTGTGTTGTGCGACGTGGACGGTGACGGGTATGCCGATATGGGGTTGTGTTCTGTCGATGACGAGGAAGTTAGTTTTAATCTCCATAGTGCGACGAAAACTGCAAATAACGGATATAGCAGCGATAATGGTCGAGGTACTTTCGATAAGGTTGTACTTATGCCTTCGGGTATAAATCCTACTTGTGTATGTGCTGTAAAGAGTAAAGGAACGACCGGCATCGAATCGGAGCATGCCGTGGCAAATGTCAGTGTATATCCTACCTTAGTACGGGCTGGGGATTCTTTTACCGTGAAAGGTAACGATGTGACGAAAGTGAAAATATACGGTATGATGGGACAACTTGTTAAGGAAATCGATACCGACGGTAGCATGTCGACGGTTGTCGTTTCGGTTGATGGTTGGGCTCAGGGAACATATTTTGTTTGTTGCGAAAGTGAAGGTGCCGTTTCTTCGTCTAAATTAATCGTTCAATAAGTGAATTGAGTCTGTATGAAAATCTATTTGAAATATATATTTCTGTTTCTTATTGCCGGGAGTATCTTTTCTTCGTGTAACCAAAAAGATGAGAAGGTGTATTCTTTTTGGGCACTTCAAAATAGGGCGACGGGAGAATATTTGTATGAAGACGACGGCGAATGTAAATTCAGCCGTGAAAAGCAAGGCGATAAGTCTTTGTGGAAAATAGCGGCTGCTGAGGGCGATCATGTTTGTATCGTAAATAAGAAGAGTGGTAGATATTTGTCTCTCGATAATGGGCAGGTCGTTTGTTCTGTGGTCGATCAACCGGTTACCGAATCTGCCGAATGGTACTACGGGAATTTCGATTTTGTTACTCAAACTAATAGCGGCTGGTACACAATTTCGAATCGTTCGGCCGAGTCGAATTTGCATTTGGTGGAAAAAGATGGTACACTTTGCATGCAGGATAACGCAAACAGAAATACCGATTTTTCTGCCCATTGGACTTGGGTGAGAGAAGAGGGTACGCCTTTGCCTTATTCTTTTACTCCCGATGGAGTTACGGATGCTTCTTTTTTGGGAATACGAACGGCTAAGGCTATTTCTCCAACCGAGATACACTCCGATTATCACGGAGAGAAAGTATGGAAATTATCTCAGGATATTTCGTCTTTTCCGAAATTTTCCACTGAAAACAATTTGTTGATAGAGGCTCTGTACAATATGGCATTGGAAGAGATGTTGATGGATGTGCGCAGCGACAGCACATTTAGGGCCGGCGCTCTTTGGCCCGATACATGGACTCGTGATGCCGTGTACAGTATATGGTTCAGCTATGCATGGATTATGCCGGAAGTGTCTCGGAAAACTCTCGATAAGCAGACTCTTCGTAATCCTCGCGAGGCCTTGCAGGACACAGGTAGCGGAGGTTCATGGCCTATATCGACCGACCGTGTGGTGTGGGCACTCGCTGCTTGGGAGTACTATCTGTACACAGGAGATAGTTCGTGGCTCGAAGGTGCTTATGAAGGTTTGAGTTATACGGCTCGAAAGGACATTCATGTAGCATTCGATAAACGCATAGGGCTGTTCAAAGGGGAGACTTGTTCGATGGACTGGCGTACCCATACTTATCCGAATTGGTTTACCAATGTGACGATAGGCAGTTCGTTTTCTTGTGGAACAAATGCGCTGCACATGTTCATGTATGAGTTTTTGTCGAAGGCAGCCGGAATACTTGGTAAACCGGAAAGTGAGAAAACATATTGGGAAAGTTTCAGGAATGTGTTGAAGGATTCGATAAACAAACATTTCTGGAACGAAGACAAAGGTTTATACGAGTGTTACTTGTATCCCGAAATTTCGGGGTATAAGGCTTCGGAACGGGTCGGTGTCATGTCGAACGGACTGTGTGCTGTTTTGGGAGCGAGCACCGATGAGCAAATTCGCCGTATGGTCGGTAATTTCCCGCTATATCCATACGGGGCTGCTGTTCTTTATCCTTCTATTCCCGACGATTTTGCATACCACAATAAAAGTATTTGGCCGGTTTGGCAAACACCGTATATGTATGCGGCTCGTCAGGTGGGCAATATATTGGCAGTGGAACACATGGCGGCTTCTTTAACGAGAGCTTCGGCTCTTTTCCTGACACATAAGGAGAATATGACTTACGACACCGGATATGATCGGGGTACAGCTTTGAACTCGGATAGGCAACTGTGGTCGGTTTCTTCCTATATCAGTTTGGTGTATAGAGTTTTGTTCGGCATGAATTTGACGGAACGAGGAATCGCATTTAATCCTGTCGTACCCGATATAGTGAACGGCTGGCTTTCTTTGTCGGATTTCCGCTATCGCGATGTGACGATAGATATAAAGGTATCTGGAAAGGGAAATCGGGTGAAATCGTTGAAAGTCAATGGCGAGAAACAAGCATTGCCTTTTGTCCTTCCAGCCGATAGTAAGGGGGAATATTCGATCGAGATAGAAATGATGATCGATGAACCGAAAGGCAAAATAAATTTGGTGAAGGCTGGACCCGGGAAATGTTGGTCGCCGGTAGAACCTGTTTTGGTATTGAACGGTTCGACTCTAAGTTGGAAGGAAGAGGAAAATATGAAGTACTACCTTCATTCCAATTTTTCTGAGGAGGATAAACTGGTAACCTCTCCTTACGATTTAATTGGGGCTCCCGATGGATTTTATTCGGTTTATGCTGTCGATGAAAAAGGATTTGCATCGGATATGTCCAATGCGGTTGTTTATTCTACTTGGCAATCGGTTTGTGAAGCGGAGCAGAGCTCTCATTCAGGAACGGTTTCTAATCTTCACAAAGGATTTTCGGGGAGTGGCTTTGTTATCGATTTGTTTGCACGTCCGGCTAATGTGAAGTTTCAGGTACAAGTCCCCGAGGCCGGCGATTATGCCATAGCCCTTCGGGGTGCTAACGGACACGGGCCGCATGGTACATGGTGCGCCATACGTTCGGTAGCAGTGGACGGAAACGACGCCGGTACATTCATTTTGGAAGCAACAGGCGATTGGAAACAATGGTTGGATTCCAATTATATTGTTCTTCGAGGGTTGAATGCCGGAGAACATACGGTGTCGCTTTCTATCGATCCTGAGAAGAAGGGATATGACTTTAATATGTCGCATGGACGGGAAGACGCTAATGATTGCCATATCGACTGTTTAAAGTTGATTCGACTTTAATAAAGTCTTATTGTTTATTTAGGAAAGAGAATATCTTGCTATGCAGGGTATTCTCTTTTTGTTTTTAACGGACTTTTTATGATCCTGCCAAAAAATCTATTTGTCGGCAGTTTAATCATTGGAAAAATAAGAAAGAATATTTTTAAATTTAAGAAAATAATTCCTATATTTGACTAATAGATTGTTCGAAACTTTATGGCGATAATATAAATTTCAATATGGAAATGAAAAGAATATTTTCGGTCGTCGTCTGTGCTGTGGGAATTTTTTTCTCCATGACAGCCGAGAGCAAAGACGGATGCTTGAAAAGTTACGTATCGGCGGACAGTTTGCTCTTGTATGAATATTACGAATCTCATATTTGGGTTAGCCCATTGAACTATACCCGGGTATTCTCTGAACAGAGGGCCGTTGCGCCGGACTGGTTTCATTATCGGGACAGGGTGATAGAGCTTCGTGTTCTTGCGCTGAGGAAGCGAATCTGGGAGGAGTATTTGCGAGATTTCCCTTTGGAGAGACTATCCGTACGTGTGTGGCTCATGTTTTCTCTTCGTACGGGTGAATTGGTAACTGCTGAGTTAATGTTTCTAAAAGAGGTATTAGAGGTTGTCGACAGTTTCCCCGCACGGGAGATTATTGCGATGTGCATGAACTCCGATTGGAGTGGAAGTACATATATAATGGAGCATGAGCCGGATAAATATGATAATATGTACACCGGATATCTTTTTTCACCCTATTAGTGTCATGGACTTCAAAAAAATATTTTCGGTCGTCGTCTGTGCTGTGGGGATTTTTTTCTCTACGGCAGCCGGGAGCAAAGACGAGTGCTTGAACAGTTACGTATCGGCAGACAGTTTGCTTCTGTACGAATATTCCAAAACGCATATTATGGCTCGGCCATTGAACTATCCCCGGGTATATTCAGAGCAGAAAGCTGTTGCGCCGGACTGGTTTCATTATCGGGATAGGGTGATAGAGCCCCGTGTCTTTGCGCTGAGGAAGCAGATTAGGGAGGAGTATTTGCGAGATTATCCTTTGGAGAGAGGATCCGTACGTGTGTGGCTCGTTTTTTCTCTTCGTACGGGTGAGTTGGAAACTGTGGAGGTAATGTTTAGAAAGGGGATATTAGAAGATGTCGACAGTTTCCCCGCACGGGAGATTATTGCGATGTGCATGAATTCCGATTGGAGTGGAAGCACGTATATAATGGAGCATGAACCGGATAAATATGATAGCATGTACACGGAGTATTTTTTTTCGCTATATTATTAGCGTGAAGAATAGGAGTAAGTCTCGTAATTGCATAAAAAATTGAAGGACGAGTGTGAATAGGTTTTGTGAAAATGTTTTATCTTCACCACCAAATAATGAATTATGGCATCTTATTCCAGAAAATCGACCCGTAATAAAGCTCTTTGGGGATATCTGTTGCTTATTGCCGTTTTGTTGTCATCTTCGTGGTTTGTGTATCATGAGATAAATTTGTTGGTATCGATAAAAGCGGTCGAGGCAGATATGAGGCTGAAACGTCAGGAGATGTCTTCCGCTTTATCGTCTCTGTATAGAGCGGAGACGGTGGGACAATCGCTCGTTTGGGGACAGTTTTCGGATTATCCGGTATATAGGAGAGTGACGAATGATGCCGTAACATGTGTGGATTCGTTACGTCGTATTACATCGGACTCTGTCCAGCTGTCCCGAATCGATAGTATTATCGGTCTGCTGAATCGGAAAAATGCGGTTATACGGCGATTGATGGGAACCACGATCGATGTGGCCGAGGAGCAAAACCGGAAAATAGAGGATATGATGAAACAGCAAGATTCGTTGATCCTTATTCAGAATCGTCAGCAAAGATTGGTTCGACAGAGCGATTCGCTGATAGAGAAACGCCGCCGTAAAAATGTGTTCGGACGAATAGCCGATGCTATTTCGGGGAAAGCACCTACTCGGTTAGATAGCATTCGGATAGAATCGAAACGTATAGGAGCGTTGAGCGATTCGTTGGCTGCCGATTTGAAAGCGATGGAAAGCGGTTATAACGAGATCCGGGAGTTGTCTCAACAGGCTCTCGAACGGGAGCGGTGGCGATTGAGAAACGATAATCAACGGTTGAACGGTCAGATCAATCGTCTGATGAATAGCTTTGAACGAGAGCAACTTATTGTATCGGAGAAGATACAAGAACGAAATGAACAGATTCGTCAGGAGTCTATGAGAGCTTTGGTCGCTGTGGCTTCCGGTGCTATTTTATTGGCGGTTATTTTTGGGGTATTGGTTTGGAAAGGTTGGTTAAGGGACGATCGTTTCCGTAGGGCATTGGAAGAAGCTCGGAGACGAGCCGAAGATTTATTGGAGGCCCGGGAAAAGTTGATGTTGACTATAACGCACGATTTTAAGGCTCCGCTCGGTTCTATTATCGGATATGTGGAATTGATGATGAGGCTGGATAATACCGAACGGCAAAAGTTCTATTTGCAAAACATGAAGGCATCGTCGGATCATTTGCTTTCGCTGGTAAGCGATTTGCTCGATTTTCACCGTTTGGAATCTCATAAATTGGATATAAATCGTATTGCTTTCAGCCCCAAAGTATTATTCGATAAAATAGTATCTGCTATGCAACCTGTGGCGGATAAGAAACAACTGAATCTGATATTGAAAGTTGAGAAATCGGCCGATGCCAATTTTTCGGGCGATCCGTTAAGGATTAAGCAAATTGTCGATAATTTGTTGTCCAATGCTTTGAAGTTTACAGCCCGGGGTACGGTGACGATTCATGTGTTTGTGCGTGTCCGATATCTTGTTTTTTCGGTTAGCGATACGGGACGGGGAATAGCCCGAGATGATTTGGAACATATATTTCAGGCTTTTACACGGCTTTCTTCGGCACAGGGAGTCGAGGGGTTTGGATTGGGGTTGGCTATTACTCGACAGCTCGTCGATTTGATGGGCGGGCGTATAGATGTCCGCAGTGTGGAGGGTGTTGGCAGTACGTTTACCGTGGAAATTCCATTGGAAGAAGTCTCGGAGAAGACCGGTGATACGAAGGCTTTTTCGGGGAAACGTTGCCTATTGCTCGATGACGATAAATTACAATTGACACTTTTTGAGAATCAGTTGAAACAATTGGGTATAGAATCGGTTGCCTGCATGAAGGCCGAGGAGATTTTGGGTTATCTGGAACATGAGCATTTCGATGCTTTGTTTACCGATATGCAGATGCCGGAAATGGACGGAGTGAGTTTTTTGAAATTTTTGAGGGAGTCTCATATCGCTCTGGCGAGAAAGCTTCCGGTTGTAATGGTTACGGCGAGGAGCGATGCAGACCAATTCCTTTCGGAAGGTTTTTCGGGAATTTTACACAAGCCTTTTTCGTTGGCGCAATTATCTTTTTGTTTATCGGGGATTTGGAATGAAGAGGCAACTCCCCGTGAGATAGAAGATGAGGGTGAAAGAGGAGAGGCTCCGTATGATTTTGCGGCTCTTACGGCTTTTGCCGAAGATGATGCGAAGGCTCGCCGGAAAATATTGGAGACATTCTTTCAGGAGATAAATAGCCAGATAGAGGAGTTGAAAGGGGCCGCGGCTCGTCGCGATGGGATTGTGGTATCACGTATTGCTCATAAGTGGCAACCGATTTTCGCCATGTTGAGAATTTCGGATATGTTGCCGGTGTTGTCTCGATTGGAAGAGGAAGGTGCGCATAAGTGGACCGATGAGCTGTCTCGAAATCTTGATAAATTGTTGGTCTGTGCTGAGAAAATACGTACAGGCCTTAAATTGGTATTGGCAAAGGAGGAATAATTATGAAGCATATTCTCATTGTAGAAGACGATACGACATTTGCTGTTATGTTGCAGACGTGGCTTTCCAAGAAAAAATTTTCGGTAGCATCTGTTTCGGGAATTGCAGCAGCGAAAAAAACTCTTATTGAAAGTTCGGTCGATTTGGTGCTTTGCGACTTACGTTTGCCTGATGGAGACGGCATCGATTTGTTGGAATGGGTGAGCAATCGGAATGTAAATGTTCCTTTGATCGTAATGACGAGCTACGCGGCTATCCCGTCGGCTGTTCAGGCGATGAAACTCGGTGCGAGAGATTATATATCTAAGCCGGTGAATCCGGAAGATTTATTGCAAAAGATAAACGAGGTTTTTAATGCGGGTGTCAAGACTGGGAAACAGATTCCTGTGTCTGAATCTGTACCGGAGGAAACAAATTATTTAGAGGGGCAGAGTGAAGCTGCCCGTCAATTGTATACTTATGTGAAGTTAGTGGCTCCGACCTCTATGTCTGTGCTGATCAATGGGGCCAGTGGGACAGGAAAGGAATATGTGGCTAAACGGATACATCAATTAAGTAAACGTTCGGAGAAACCGTTTGTCGCCATCGATTGTGGAGCCATTCCGAAAGAATTGGCTGCTTCTGAATTTTTCGGGCATAAGAAAGGTTCGTTTACGGGAGCGATTGAGGATAAAGTCGGTGCTTTTATAGAAGCAGATGGTGGAACGATCTTTCTTGATGAAATAGGAAATCTGAGTTACGATGTTCAGGTACAGTTGCTACGTGTGTTGCAAGAACGCAGAGTGAAGCCCATCGGGACTACAACGGAAGTAAAAGTCGATGTGAGGTTGATTGCCGCGACAAATGAAGACTTGAAGGCGGCTATAAAATCAGGTGCATTTAGGGAAGATTTGTATCATCGAATCAATGAATTTACGATCTATATGCCGCATTTGTGCGAACGAGGTGAGGATATACCGTTGTTTGCTAATTTCTTTTTGGATCAAGCCAATCGAGAACTCGAAAAGCCTGTTCCCGGATTTTTGCCGGAAGCGATGGAAAAGATTTCTCAATATACTTGGCCGGGAAATTTAAGAGAAATGCGTAATACTGTTATGAGGGCGGCTTTACTTGCTCAGGGGAATCCCATACGTGTGGAACATTTGGGCATAGACATGAATATAGACAAGCCGATAAATATTTTACACGATCCGGATAGTGAGCGGACTAAGATTGTATCGGCATTACAGAAATGTTCGGGTAACAAAAGTAAAGCGGCTGCAATGTTAGGCATAGATAGAAAGACATTGTATAACAAGTTGAAATTGTATCAAATCGAGTAACTTATATATTTGTAGAATATAGGATACGGTTCGGCATAGTCAAGTCGGAAATCTTATTTCCGCTTGCCTTTGCACTTATCTCTCACTGTATTTGAGGATAAAAGGGTGTGGAATTTTTCCACACCCTTTTTCTTTTTATTCTACAAATTTCCACATAAGATTTTTGTATTCTATTTATTTAATTTATTTATAATCAGTTGTTTGTGTATTCTTTGGAAGTGTTGGCATAACGATTGTTGTTTTATAGTCGAAGAATGGAATATAGAATGTATAACTAAAAAAGTTAGAATTATGAAAAAGTTAATGTTATCAGTAGCTGTGTTCATGATGGGAGTATCTACTCTTGGTTTGTATGCACAAGATTCCAATGTAGAGCCTGTAAAGAAAGATAGTGTCCCAACCGAAGAACCTAAGAAAGAGGAGCCTAAATCAGAGGCTGCTTGGGTTTGTATGAGCGAAGAACCTGCTAAGACAGACAGTGTGCCGTCTCAGGAACCCAAGAAAGAAGAACCCAAGACTTCATCGGTTTATATGAATGAAGAACCGGCTAAAACCGATAGTGTGCCTTCGCAGGAGCCTAAAAAAGAAGACGTTCAAAAGATATTTTCTATCAGATAACTTTTGTGAAAGATATTTTATAGGCTAACCCTAAAAAACGTTCTTATTTTTTATCTGTTTTAGTGAAGATGATGATGGTCCCGATATCTCCTATAAGGAGGTATCGGGATTTAATTTTCTAATATTTAGTTAGATAGATAGAATGTCATGAATATATAATATGATTAGTAATAATAACTAAATAAATAATTCTAAATAATCCATGCATTTTACATATATTTGTACAATAGAATTTGTATTTTATAACTCTGTTTAAGAGGAAGAAGTGCAAAAGTTCGAGGGAGAGGCTGATTTTATCGAGGATAACGTATTGTTGTCTGGAAGCTTAGGCTTTGCCTAAACTAAAATTGCAATGGTGGAAAACGACAGTATCGGGTGGTATGTAGCGAAAACGTATCGGCAGGAACGTAAGATCAAAGACCTTCTTGCCCGTATGGGTATAGAGCATTTTGTACCTTTCCATCAAGTCGTAAAGGAGATTAATGGGAAGCGAAAAAAAGTAGAAGAGCCTTTTGTGAACGGGTTGATATTTGTTCGAGGAAATAAAAAAAGTTGCATTGAGTTGATTAACGAATATGGGTATCCTATGAGATATTTGCGGGATTTTTCTACTCGTTCGCTTTTACGTGTACCCGATAAGCAAATGGAAGATTTTATCTATTTGGTAGACCGTCATGAAAATGAGATAGAATTGTTTCCCCATGATTTGAAACGAGGAGATCGGGTGCGTGTGGTCGCAGGGACTTTTGCCGGAATCGAAGGGGAGTTAATCCGCATTGCAGGCCATCGTCGAGTGGTGGTTCGTCTCGAAAATTTATTTTCAATCGCTACGGTTTTTATACCGGGGGGATATTTGGAAAAGATATGCGACCGGTGATTAAATATATTTCATTTTATGATTTTGCCGATTCTGGGATAGCGCGGAATTATAGCGTTGCTGCGGCTAATAAAATGGATTATATCATTGAATCTCTTGTAAGAATCGGATATGACGTAGAGGTAGTTTCGGTATCGGCATGTATAGAAAGCGGGACGTTTCGATGGTATAAGTCTCGGGTTGAAGAGAGACAGCCTCATGTGAAAACGAGATTTTTCTCTTCGTTTCGTTGTCGATCTAAAATATTAGTCTTGTTGCGACTTATTTGGGGGGTATTGCAATTATTGAGTTATCTTCTTTTTTGTGTTAAAAAAGGAGAGTCTATATGGGTATACCATTCTTTGTATTATTACAATGTGATTTTGTTGGCAAAAAAAATAAAGAAATTCAAATTGATTCTCGAAGTAGAAGAGATTTATCGAGATGTTTCTCCTGTCCCTCGATATATGGAACGTTGGGAATGCAAGATGATAGACGTTGCGGATAAATTTGTGTTTTCGACCGATCTTCTGAATGATAAAGTAAATGGGCAAAAGAAGCCTCATTTAGTTATTTATGGGACTTATCGGTGTGAACCTGTGATGAGCGAACGGCACAAAGACAATAAGGTGCATGTTGTCTATTCTGGTACACTTGATCCCAATAAAGGCGGAGCTATGGCGGCTGTGGGTGTGGCGGCGTCCTTACCGTCTACATATAGAGTTCATATACTTGGATTCGGGAATCCGGGGGAGGTACAGGCGATTAAAGAGCTGTGTGAAGAGATATCGAGCAAAGGCGGTGCGGTAGTCTCCTATGATGGGGTACTGAAAGGGAGTGCATATATAGATTTTTTACAGACGTGTCAGATTGGCCTAAGCACGCAGAATCCGGATGCGGCGTTTAATAATACCTCGTTTCCGTCGAAAATATTATCTTATATGTCGAATGGTTTGCAAGTCGTTTCTATCGATATAGAAGCGGTGCGGCGAGCTTATGGTATTTCGGGTTATATTTATTATTATCGAAAGCAAAATCCCGGCGATATAGCAAATGCCATATTGAATGTAGATTTGGATAATCCTTTTGACACGCGGGCGGTGGTACAGTCTTTGGATAATAGATTTGTAGAACAATTGAGTTTGTTTCTCCGTGATAGAGTTTAGTGATATAAAAGGGAAATACATAGGTAATAAGAACCTAATTAACAATGTCCTGGGCTCTTTCCTTGTTCGAGGGTTCGGCTTTTTGGTTTCTTTTGCCTTGTTTCCTCTTTATCTGAACTATTTCGATGACAATACCGTATTAGGGTGCTGGTTCACGATGTGCTCTGTTTTATCATGGATACAAGTCTTTGATTTGGGAATAGGCAATGGCTTGCGGAATCATTTGACGGCCGATTTGAGTTTGAAAAACTATGAAAGTGCCCGGCAATATATATCATCTTCTTACATTTTGATGGGAGGTGTCACTGTATTTATTTCGTTTTTAGCATTTATAATAAGCCGATATATAGATTGGAATTCGGTTTTCAATATTTCGGAACAAAGCATATCGCCAGAGAGTTTGCGTAAAGGGGTTGTTATCGCTTTATGTGGCGTATTGTGTTTTTTCTTTCTGAAATTGATTATCTCTATTTTGTATGCCTTGCAGAAATCGGCGCTACCTAATTTCTTGAATCTGCTTTCTACCGTTTTATTATTGATTTTTCTGTGGGTATATGATCCGACCGGAGATGTCGAACGAGATTTTGTAACGATTTCTTGGGTGCAGGCTGTTACAGGGTGTTTGCCGTTATTGGTAGCGACAATAATTGTTTTTGCAAAAGACCTGAAAGAATGTTTGCCATCGTTCAAGTACTTTCGGTGGGATAAAGCCACTGGTGTTTTGTCGTTGGGAATTTTGTTCCTTGTTTTGCAGTTGTTATACATGATAATTACTGTAACCAACGAGTTTTTTATATCCTACTTTTTCGATCCGTCTTTCGTTGTAGAATACCAGATATATATAAAGATCTTTTCAATCGCCGGTACATTTGTGTCTTTGGCTCTGATTCCGGTATGGTCGGCTGTGACGAAAGCATTTGTAGAAAAACGTTACGATTGGATAATCAAGTTGGTCCGTTTTCTGTATTTTGTCGCTGGTATTGCTGTATTGTTTCAATTGGCTATCATTCCATTTCTTGACCCGATATTGGAATTTTGGTTAGGCGAGAAGGCTATCGAGGTGAATTTGTCCGCTGCATTGCTGTTTGCCCTATTGGGGTGTGTGATGATTTGGGTATCGGTTTTGACGAGTGTCGTTAATGGTTTAGGCACGCTTAAATGCCAGTTGTATGGTTTTTTATGGGCTGTACTCTTCAAAGTCGTAGCTATCGTTTTATTTTCTTCGTGGATTCCGTGGACGATTGTAATCACAGCTACGATTGTAGGTTTATTGCCCTACTGTGTCTGGCAACCTATGGTGATGAACAGGCAGTTGAAAATGTTGAATAAAGAGGCGTTTCAAAATGGGTAAGAAACTGTTGATCGTCAATACTTATGCCAATTTGTGGTCAACCGGCAGGATTGCGGCCGAGATAGGGGAGATTGCGGTAAAACATGGTTGGCAGTGCTATTTTGCATACGCAAGCGAATCGAATCTTTGCTCATGTGAGGAGATTAGAATTAATAAAAGCGTTATATCGTATATTATACATACCTATTTGTTTTCCCGTATTCTCAATTTGAAAGGATTCGGTTCTTGGATTGAGACGAAGTTATTTATCAGAAAAATAAAGAAAATAGCTCCCGATATAATTCATTTGCATAATATTCATCAGAATTTTTTGAATTTGCCACTTCTTTTCTCTTTTTTGAAAAAAGCGGGTATTCCGGTTATTTGGACCCTTCACGACTGTTGGGCCGTGACTGGGGGGTGTACTCATTTCGTGTACAATAAATGCGAAAATTGGAAAACGGGTTGCTATCGATGTCCGAGATGTGGTAATAGCGATACGGGCGGGGAATTAAAAGGGGTGTTCCGTACTATGCCGTGGGTGTTAAGAAAGAAAGAAGCATATATAACTTCTGTTCCGAATCTGACTTTTGTTACAGTCTCGGAGTGGCTGTCGGGCGTAGTGAGAAGTTCGGTTGTCGGTTCTGTACCTGTACAGGTTATTTCCAACGGAGTGGACAGTACTCGATTCTATCCTCGTACCGATATACAAGCCATTAAACAAAAGTATGGTTGTGGCAACCGCTTCATGATTGTGGGGGTAAGTTCTCATTGGAGTGCGTCAAAGGGATTATATGATTATTATAAACTGAGGGAATTATTGCCGGCCGATCAGTTCGTGGTCGTTTTGGTGGGGATAACCTCTGAGCAGAAAAACAATATACCCGATGGTATCATCGGGGTAGAGCGAACAGAGAATCTTGATGAACTGGCTCTTATTTATTCGGCGGCAGATGTGGTGACGAGTTTGTCGTACCAAGAGACTTTCGGACTTACTATTGTGGAAGGGTTCGCTTGTGGTACACCGGCGGTGGTCTATGACAATACGGCGTTGCCTGAATTGGTAGACTCTGATACGGGCTTAGTTGTAGAAACCGGAAATATGGAGCGACTGGCCGAGGCGATAAGACAGGTTTGTAAGACGGGTAAATCGTTTTATTCGCAGGCGTGTCGGGAAGTGGCGCAAACCCGGTATGATAAATTTTGCCAGTATGAGAAATATGTCGAATTATATGAACAGGCGCTTGTTCCGAAAAAGGTATGATTGAGACGATCGTTATTGGTTTAATATGTGTGTTTTTGGCCTATTTGGGGCGTTACAGACGATTGAGCTGGGGCTTTGGCGCAGCGATGACCATATTATTCGTTTTCCTTGCGATACGCTATGAATGGGGAAACGACTATCGTCAATATATAGACAAATTTACAGTATATAATTCGATCGATGAATTTAATTATTCAGATCCTAACGAACGATGGGAAGTCGGTTGGATATTCTTGTATCGGATATTCAAACCATTCGGCTTTTTTTCATTAGTCATTGTCCTTACTGCATTTGAAATATCTGTTTATTATTGGTTTATCAAGAAATATATACCGAAAGAATGGTATTGGTTCGCTGTATTTATTTATGTATTTAATCCTAATTTCATGCTTACGCAATCGTCTATGATGCGTCAGACTTTGGCTATGTGCATAGTTTTGTTGTCCATTCCTTATATTTATAAAAAGAAGGTCATCATTGCAGCGTTATTTATTTTATTTGCCTCATTGTTTCACAGTAGCGCCAAAATATTGTTACCGATAGTTTTTCTTGGATTTGTGAATTGGAGAATGGGTAAGAAGGGGGTGATTATTGGCGTTGTTCTCTTTTTTGCTATTCTGTTGTTCAAGAATATTGTTACATCTATAATTGAAAATACTCTTTCTGTAACGGGTTTGGGAAAATATACTTACTATCTGGAAGAAGGGAAAGAAGAATCGAAATTAGAGTCGGGAATAGGCTTTGTTTATCAGATTATCATCATGAGTATGATATTGTATTATGAAAAAAGACAAGATCGAAAGGACGGATTGATTTTCAAAATAACCGCCCTTTCTTTTCTTTTCGTTCCGTTAGGTTTTATCGCTCAACTTATTGCTCGGATAGGTATGTATTTGCAAGTGTCAATGATAGCAACTTATCCACTGATGATTCGTACGATCAATAATAGAATTGTACGGGCAGGAACACTGTTTGTAATTATGTTTTTCACTATTTATGACTTCTTCTCATTTTTCAATTCCGAAATTTGGAGAGATTCGTTCATAGAATATCATACTATTTTTGAATCTTTTATTTGGCGATGACAGATATGAATATATTATTTGTTGCATCTGTGGTTCATGAAAAATTATTGATTGAAATATTGAAAACACAGCCTCGATATTATGGAATACAAGGCCAGTATTTCATGCGGTTGATGTTATTGGGATTAAAGGCTAATGGTGTAAAAGTAAATGTGTTATCTAACAATTTAGCATATCGTTATTGGCATTCAAAAAGAGGGGAACGACATTGTGTCTTGGAAGAGGGAATAGGATATAACTATTTTTTTAGAAAGCAAAGGGGAGGGTATTTACATTTATTGTTAAGGATTATACGGTTTATAAAATTATGGAAAAATAAATTAGGGAAAGATAATTCGGCTATTTTATGTGATGGGCTTAATTTTACTTTATTGCTTTCTTGTTTTTTATGTAAAATATTTTTTAATATCAGGGTTACGGTTTTTGTAACAGATATGCCTCGTTATTTGTCGATGGGATTTCTTTCTCGAATAAAATCTAGTTTGCAAGAATATATTATACGTCAAATGGATGCATTTGTGACATTGACTAATTACATGGATGCTGATTTGAATCCTAATCATAAACCAAGTGTTGTGATAGAGGGTATGGTTGATGTGAGAGCAAAGTGTGAATCCAATAAGGGGAGGAGAAGGGAAAAGGTCTGTATGTATAGTGGCTCTATTCATAAAATTTATGGGATTAAAAAATTGTTGGATAGTTTCTTGGCAATGAATAATACCGATTATATATTGGAGATATATGGAGATGGCGATTATAGAGCAGAATTGGTCGAATTAGCAGCAAAACATGATCGTATAATTTATAAAGGATTAGTCTCTCGTGACGTAATTGTGGCTCGTCAGAAACAGGTTGCATTATTGATTAATCCACGACCGAGTTCGTATGAATATACTCAATATTCTTTTCCTTCGAAAATAATGGAATATATGTTGTCAGGAACTCCGGTATTGACGACGAAACTTCCCGGAATTCCAGCTGAATATGATAAATATTTGTATTATTTCGAAGACGAATCAATTGAGGCTATGGCCAATAAAATGTCCGAAGTACTTTCAATGGATTATACCGAATGTTTAAGGAAAGCAAGTGAGGCTCAGAGTTATGTCATGAATGAAAAGAATAATTTTCTTCAGATGAAAAAACTATTATCTATTTTATGAATGGTTGCTCTATGAATATTGGATTTTATTTTTTTGATAAAGGATTGAGCGGGGTTGATTGTTCCCGTCCGGACTTAGGAAATCCGGGAGTGGGGGGAACTCAATATTGCTTTTTACTTTTGATTTATTATATACTCCGTTTTGACCCGAAATCGTATAGGGTAAGAGTTTATTGTTCATCTGACTGTTTTTTCCCACAAGGTGTAGAGAAGGTTCTTGTTGAAGATATTTTTGAGGGTTTGACCGAATCAAAAAGACGAGGTGATGATTTTATTATCATTAAGGATAATAAGGATCAACAATTGGCTCGATTTATCGATAAACTACGGCATCGCATTGTTATTTGGGGGCATAATTTTTATTTTGGGGATTATGCCGATTGGGTTGCTAAGAGCCCGTCTGTTATTGCAAATGTTTTTGTAGGTAGGCAGCAGTATGATAGATATATAGATCACCCCATTTGTGATAAATCTTTGTTTATATATAATATGGTTCCCGATGTGGTAGGGGAAAAAAAGCGGGATAATGACGGTAAAACGGTTGTTTATTTGGGAGCATTGATTCCAGAAAAGGGATTTTTGATATTAGCCAAAATGTGGAAGTACATTTTGAAAAAGGTTCCAATGGCACGATTACAGGTGATAGGAGGTGGAAATCTTTATTCTAGAAATTGCTCTTTGGGAAGAATGGGAATAGCGGATAAATTGTTTGAAGAAGAGTTTTTCCCGTATTTGTCGGAAAAAGGAGAACTATTGCCATCTGTTACGTTTCAAGGAATCTTAGGGGGTGAAAAATACGAAGTTTTTTTGTCGTCGTCAGTTGGAGTAGTTAATCCGTCAGCTCGCACAGAGACCTTTGGAATGGGTGCAATTGAGATGAATTGTGCGGGGTTACCGGTTGTTACATTGGGAAAAAATGGTTATCCCGATACAGTAGAAAATGGAGTTACAGGATACTTATGTCATTCATACAAGGAAATTGCAGATAAAATTGTGTTCTTATTGACTCACGATGAGGTTAATGAACGATTGGGAATTCAAGCAAAAGAGCAGGTGAGCCGATTTTCTCCAAAAAATATTATGCCTTTGTGGTTTAATTTGTTTGAACAAATAGCGCAAAATAAATTAATAATAACATATCGACGTCCTGACAGTCATTTTTTCAATAACATTAAATTCGTGAGAATCCTATTGCGGTTTTTGCGTAAAAACTGTCGTTTGTCATTTCTCCCCCCGTTGATAAAAATAGAAACAGTGATATATACCTATTTAAAAAAATAATGAAAAAATGAAAGTGGCGTTGATTCTTGCTACAAATGTAGAAAAATCTCCTTATATGCAATATTATATAGATGTATATAAGGAAAAGAACATTGATGTCGAAGTCATTTTGTTGAATAGGGATAAACGTGTATTGAATGAGGAGTTCCCCTATAAGATACATTCTTGTGATATTATAGCGAAGGAGACAGCCTCTTGCGTTCGTAAAATTTATGATTATTTTCGCTATTCTCGGTTCGTAAGACGGATATTGAAACAATCTGATTATAGTCAGATTGTAGTATTTACCATCGCTAATGCGGTATTTCTGTCTTACTATTTATTAAGTTATTATAAAAAGAAGTATATATTTGATATACGTGATTATTCTCCGTTGGTTAAATATACCGTTCCTATAATTAGGCGTTTATTAAATAATTCAGCATTGAATTGTTTTTCTTCACCGGGGTTTAGGTCGTGGTTACCTGCATGTGATTACGTAATATGTCATAATGCAAGACGTAAATCTCTTGATGAGGACATAGTGAATGCCCGAGATATCGATGTGGAAAATGTTAAAGTGTTGACTATCGGACAACTTAGAAATTTTATTACGAATAAAATGCTAATGGATCATTTGGGGAATAAATCTCGAATAATGATTCAATTTTCGGGTATGGGTATTGCATATGATTTATTGAAAAAGTACGAGGTGAAAAAGATATATAATAATGTGAAATTTACGGGTTATTATCCGAAAAAGGAAGAATTTTCTATCGTTGATGGCTGTGATTTTATGAACATAATTTTGCCTGATGATACGTTGAGCCGTTATTTGATAAGTAATAGATTTTATTTGTCTTTGTTGAGAAGAAAACCGATGATTGTTTCGTCGGGTGGTATTCAGGCTGAATATGTGAAAGAATATGATTTGGGAATTATTGTTTCCTCTGAAGATGATATATATAGTAAAATAATGATCTATGCCAGATCATTTGACCCGATTCAATTTCAAAAAAATTGTGATCGATTTTTAGAAATGGTAAGATCGGATATGCAGATATTTAGCAGAAGCGTTTTTTATAGTTTAAATTAATAATCATGTCTATTTTTAAAGATAAGATATTGCTTATTACCGGAGGAACAGGATCCTTTGGCAATGCTGTGTTAAAGCGGTTTTTGGATAGCGATGTCGGTGAAATACGCATATTTAGCCGTGATGAGAAAAAACAAGACGATATGCGGCATCGATTACAGAACCCGAAGGTTAAGTTTTATATCGGTGACGTGCGGGATAAACGTAGTGTGGATAGCGCTATGAGTGGGGTCGATTATGTGTTTTCGGCAGCTGCCTTGAAACAGGTCCCTTCATGTGAATTTTTTCCTATGCAGGCTGTACGTACGAATGTATTTGGCACGGAGAACGTATTGGATTCGGCCGTGGAGCATGGTGTGAAAAATGTTGTCGTATTGTCTACCGATAAAGCGGCCTATCCCATCAATGCTATGGGAATAAGTAAGGCCATGATGGAAAAAGTGGCGATTGCCAAAGGACGCCAGTTGGGTGATTCTGCGACAACGACAATTTGTTGTACTCGTTATGGAAATGTGATGGCGAGTCGGGGATCTGTGATTCCGCTATGGATCGAGCAGATGAAAAACAATGCGGTAATAACGATCACGGATCCCAACATGACACGGTTTATGATGACGCTCGATGATGCTGTCGACTTGGTAGTTTATGCGTTTGAGCATGGCCGTAATGGCGATTTATTCGTACAGAAGGCTCCGGCGGCTACACTGGTTACTTTGGCGACTGCGTTGAAAGAATTGTATGGCAAAGATACTCCCGTGAAAATTATCGGTACACGGCATGGGGAGAAGCTCTATGAAACTTTGGTTACTCGCGAGGAGATGGCGAGGGCAGAGGATATGGATAATTATTATCGTATTCCATGCGATAGTCGAGATTTGAATTACGATAAATTTTTTGTCGAAGGTAGTGAGGTAGTCTCTCAAATAGAAGACTATCATTCGCACAATACTCACAGGCTCGATGTAGAAGAAATGAAACAGTTATTGCTGAAGCTCGATATCGTACGGGAAGATTTGAATCTCAATTAGTGGACAGAATTATGATAAAAGTAGGCATTACCGGGCAGTCTGGGTTTGTCGGTACTCATTTATATAATGCGTTGGGACTTTATCCCGAAGAATTTGAGAGAGTTCCATTCGAAGATGATTATTTTGCCGATGTGGAACGGCTGAATACGTTTGTAGAGAGTTGTGATGTTATTGTACATTTGGCGGCGGTAAACCGTCATACTGATGCGCATGTTTTGTACGAGACGAATATGCGATTGGTAAAACAGCTAATCGAGACTATGGAAGCGACAAATTCTCGTCCTTATGTCTTATTCTCGTCGAGTATACAGGAGGAACGGGATAATGAGTATGGCCGTAGTAAGAGTGATGGCCGTAAATTGTTGGAAGAATGGGCTGTGCGTAATGGGACATCTTTTACAGGAATGGTAGTTCCCAATGTTTTCGGTCCGTTTGGGAAGCCTAATTATAATTCGTTCATAGCCACGTTCGGGTATAAATTGACTCACGGCGACTCCCCCACGGTATTACAAGACAATGAGGTAAATTTGATTTATGTGGGTAGTTTATGCCGTCATATTTGTGATAAAATAAGGGAAATGGGAGGTCGCACCGTACCCTCGCTTGTCGAGCGGGACGATGTAGCCTGCGATTTCGAGATGAAGGTGAGTGAAGTTCTCGGTTTGTTTGAAAATTTCAAAAAATTGTATTTCGAGCAGGGAATTATTCCTCCTTTGAATAATATCCATGAAATGAATTTGTTTAATACATTTCGTAGCTATATTGATATGGAAAGCTATTTCCCGGTGAAATTGGTTCAACATACCGATGTACGAGGTAGTTTCGTCGAGACCGTAAAAATCGGGGTGGGTGGCCAAGTGAGTTTTTCTACCACCGTTCCTGGTGTTACAAGGGGAAATCATTATCACACTCGCAAGATGGAGCGGTTTGTAGTGATTAAGGGAAAAGCGAGAATTCAGCTCCGGAAGGTTGGAACAGACGAAGTACTGGATTATTATCTTAACGGGGAAGAACCGGCTTATGTGGATATGCCGGTGTGGTACACACATAATATATCGAATATCGGCGATGAGATTTTATATGCTCAGTTTTGGATAAACGAATGGTATGATCCTACCGATAGCGATACTTATTTCGAACCGGTAGTGAAAGACGAGTGAAAAATCAAAATATAGATTTATGAAGCGATTGAAAGTCCTTTCGGTAGTAGGGACAAGACCCGAAATAATCAGATTGTCATGTGTATTGCAAAAGTTAGATGCCAGTCCCGCCATAGAGCACGTATTGGTACACACAGGACAAAATTACGATTATGAATTAAACGAAATATTTTTTCAGGATTTAGGTCTACGGAAACCTGATTATTTTTTGAATGCGGCAGGTAATAATGCGACGACGACTGCCGGACAGATATTGATTAATATAGATCCGGTTCTTGAAGAAGTTCGTCCGGATGCATTTCTTGTACTGGGCGACACGAATTCTTGCTTGTGTACGATAGCGGCTAAGAAACGTCATATCCCTATTTTCCATATGGAGGCCGGAAATCGCTGTTTCGACCAGCGTGTTCCCGAAGAGAGTAATCGTAAGATTGTCGACCATATATCGGATATTAATTTGCCGTACAGCTCTATTGCCCGTGAATATTTGTTGAGCGAGGGAATCCCTTCCGATCGGGTTGTCAAAACCGGAAGCCCCATGTATGAGGTGCTGAACAGGTATTTGCCTCAGATAAATGCCTCGTCTATTTTAGAGAATCTGGGATTGGAGAAGGGCAAATACTTTGTCGTGTCGGCCCATCGGGAAGAGAATATATCGAGCGAACGCAACTTCGGGAATTTGGTTAAGATTTTGAACGACATAGCTCAAACGTATGGTTTTCCCGTGATTGTGTCGACACACCCCCGTACCCGCAAGAAAATAGAAATCGATAGTGTTGAATTTCACCCACTTATACGGTTGATGAAACCGATGGGTTTTAGCGATTATAATAAATTGCAAATTAATGCCAAAACGGTAATCTCGGATAGCGGAACCATCAGCGAGGAGTCGTCTATTCTTAATTTTAAGGCTCTGAATATACGTGAAGCTCACGAGCGTCCCGAGGCGATGGAGGAAGCTTTAGTGATGATGGTAGGGCTTAATCCCGAACGGGTGATGCAGGGTTTGTCCGAATTGCAGAATCAGAATCTCGAAACTCGTAATTTTCGTCCGGTCGCAGACTACTCTATACCGAATGTTAGCGATAAAGTCGTGCGAATTATTCTTTCTTATACCGATTATGTCAAAAGAGTCGTCTGGGGTGAAAGGTAAACGATGCTTGTTTTTGACCAATTATTTTTATCCCGAAGTTTTTCGAGGTAACGATATCGCTTTTGAAATGGTAAAACGAGGATATGAAGTTACTGTAATTACATGTATTCCCAATTATCCTCAGGGCCATTTTTACGAGGGATATGGATTGCGGAGCAGGCGGAGAGAAGTCGTCAATGGAGTAAATGTCATTCGTGTGCCGGTGATTCCTCGAGGAGACGGTAGGGCGATAAGAATGGTGTTCAATTATTTATCGAGTTTATTATTTTCTTGTATATACACATTAAGTATCGTTTGTCGTAAGAGATTCGACTTTATTTTTGTGCAGGAATTGTCCCCGGCATTTATCGGTATACCGGCAGTGCTTGCGAAAAAAATACGACGAATTCCTATTTATTTCTGGTTACTTGATGTTTGGCCAGAAAGTTTGGCTGCCGGAGGTATAACTAATAAATATATCATTAAGATAGTTGATCGTATTATGCGCTACATTTATCGGCATTGTCGCAAAATTTTCATAGCGGCATCGGGTGTGAGGACATTGTTACAGCAACGAGGGGTAAAAAATGATTGTATAGAAGATTTACCCAATTGGGGCGAAGATGAACTTCGAGAATGTACTGTTGATGACGATGAACTGCCACATTTGCCAGATGGTTTTAAAATTATGTTTGCCGGAAATTTGGGCGAGGCGCAGAATCTTGAAAATGTGATGAGAGTAGCCGAACGTTTGAAAAATAATAAACATATACAGTGGATTTTTATCGGTGACGGGCGAAAGAAAAAATGGGTTATGTCGTTCGTTCAAAGTCGGGAGATGGGTGATACTGTACATTTTTATGACCGTTATCCCATTGAATATATGCCGGCATTTTTCAGAAAAGCCGATATTATGTTGCTTCCTCTTTGTGACAATAGCGCATTCAATGTGACGTTACCAGCGAAGATACAGGCTTATATGCTCAGTTCCAAACCTATTTTAGTCATGGCGAATGGTGAAGTACAAACGGTTGTAAAGAATGCTCGTTGCGGATATTATACAGGTGCAGATTCTATTGACAAGATGGTTCGTTTAGTCCTTTCCATTTCGAATTATTCAAATCAAGAATTGGAAGAAAAGGGTAGAAACGGATATAATTATTACCAGCGGCATTTTAAGAAAGAAAAATGTATGAACAATTTATTCGAAATTATTGAGAAGGGAGAACGAAGTAATGTCTGAGATATTGATTGATCATGTTTTACTCGATAGGGTGACAAAGGCTGCAAAGGAAAGTCCTAGATTGCGTATGAATTATAACTTTCACGAATCGTTGTCGTCTCCTTCGCAACGTCTGCTTAATGCCCTTGAACTGGGAACCGTTTTACCGATACATCGTCATAGGCATACGGCCGAAACTTATGTATTGTTGCGAGGGCGTATGAGAGTTCTCTTTTACGATGACGACAAGAAGGAAATTAATCGCTATGAACTCGACCCGGCGGAGGGTACTTATGGGGTAAACATACCCCGGGGACAATGGCATACAATTGAGGTGTTATGTGCTGGTACTGTTATTTTTGAGGTGAAAGATGGTCCGTATATACCTATTGCTCCTAATGATATGTTAGAATAGACGGTCTAATTTTTAGAAAGGAAAACAAAAAGCCAACTTTTGAAGTTGGCTTTTTGTTTAATAAAGTATTTTGATTTTTAGTTTATAAAATATTGTGTATTAAATAGTTGTTTCGTATTTCTGCTAATGATTCAATGTGAGCGTAAAATTTTTAGAGTTTGATATTAGAAAAATTTTAACAGTTGGGTACATATTTATCTTTATGAAAATAACTATCTTCGCTAAATAAGACCAATGATATTTATAAATAGAGATTGTACAATTATAGTGTTGTGATTCGAAAGGATAGTTTTTATAGAGCAGCATGAAGGATTGAAAATACAGATTAAGAGGAGGCTGTAATTTGGTTATACTATGAATGAGGAGGAACTTGTATATCAATTAAAACAGGAATCTCAAGATGCATTTAATAGAATATATAATATGTATTCGGCTCGGTTATATGCATATTGTATGCAGTATGTTAAGTCGAGAGAAGACACCGAAGAAATTGTACAAGATGTATTTATTAAATTATGGATAAATAGACATAGTATTATACATGGCGAGTACCTCAGCGCTTTTATTTTTAAAATAGCAAAGAATCAGATTATCAATAGGTATAAATCACGAATTAATTCATATGTTTTTGAAGAATATGTGAATTATTATAATGAAGAACAATGTTCTGTGAGCGATACTTCAGCTATTGTGGAATATGACGATTTCTGTAAATCTCTGAAAAAGGCTATGAAAAATTTGTCTAGTACTCAGAGGGAAGTGATTGAGTGTGTCAAATTAAACCAGATGTCTGTTAAAGAGACGGCTGTAAAACTTAGACTTAAAGAACAAACCGTAAAGAATGCTCTTTCAGCCGGATTGAAGGTTTTAAAGGAAATATTGAAGAAAAGTCTTGTTTTAATTCTTTCCTTTGTGTTAAAATAATTGAAATGTTGATATAAAAAGACGTTTTTGTTGTCTTTACATAAACAGAGCGAGTTATATGGATTATTTAGAAGAAAAGTATAAAAGAAATTGTCTGACTCCGAAAGAATTGGAGGAACTTCAAAGGAAGGTAAGAGAAATGTCGGACGGGCAACTCGAAGATCGGTTATTTAAAGGCTGGCAAGAGGATATACTAGATGATAGTTCCGTTTCTGCTGAACGTTTAGCTATACTAAAACGCAAAGTAGATAAAAGCATTTTTCTAAAATATCGTACTAAAATGTTGATATCGTGGGGACGAATAGTAGCTGCAATCCTACTTCCAATCTTTGTTTTTGCTACATTTTATTTTTATCAAGAAACGCGTTCTTTGTCAAGTGGGGAAGTTTTATTTTCTACATTTGCGGAAGAACATGCTAACTTGACTTTGCCAGACGGGACTAAGGTGACGATGAATTCGAATAGTTCCTTGACATATTCTCCCAAAGATTTTAATCGAGATGAGCGATGTGTGGATTTTAATGGAGAAGCCTATTTTAATGTAGCTAAAAATAAATCGGTTCCATTTGTTATTACTACAAAGGATTTAACCGTAAGAGTATTGGGGACTAAATTCAATTTACATGCATATGCTGGAAATGAAACTATGGAGGTTACATTGGAAGAGGGAGAGATATTAGTATCATCTCGAAAGGAAGAGAAGAAGTTGTTACCTAACCAAAAGGCTGTATTGAATTGTCAAGACGGTAGTATATTAGTATTAGAAGAGAAGAGGCCGGAGGATGCATCTGTATGGAAAAATAACGAACTAGTTTTTATTGACGAACAGTTGGAGAATGTAATAGTAGCTCTTGAAGAAAATTATAATATTAGTATTCATATAAAGGGGTTAAATATAGACAGTGATTTGTTTACTGGAAAAGTGCCTTCTAACGATTTGCTTAATGCATTGGAAATATTGAAATATTCTTATCACATGGATTATTGTGTCGATGCGAAAGATATTTATTTTTCCAAGAAATAATTCTTGGAAAGTTTCGATTCGTTCGGATATTGTTACTTATGCTCCTCTGTTTTGATAGTTCCTTTTTAGGAACTACGAAATGAAGAGAATACCCGATTCAAATTTTTGAATCGGGTATTCTCTTTTTAGTATAAACTCGAAATATTAGTAAATATTTATATGTAAAAATAATACCATTAATGAGATAGGAGTCTCGACCAATACTAGAACTTGATTACAACGCAAGAATAAAGTATAATATTTGTTTTGGATATTTTTTTCTTCTGGTAAAACATGTTTTTAAACATGCTTTTTTAAAAGTACTTTTTTATTAGCGTGTTGTCTTTCTATATAAATATTAAGAAAAACCATAAAAAACAATTCAAGGTTTATGAAAAAAATCATAAAACATCGATTAAGACAGTTTATCTTATTATTCTTTTTTATAGGTAATGTAGGTATGCTGGCTGCTCAGAGTCAAAGAGTGACTATTGAGCTGAAAAATGCAACTCTAAAAGAGTTATTTTCTATTGTTGAAAAACAAACTTCGTACAGGTTTGCTTATAGAAATGTAGTGCTTGACGAGAGTAATGATGTTTCTATCTCAGTCAAGAATAAGAGTGTTCCAGAAGTTTTAGACGAAGTTTTTAAAAACAAGGGTTTGGATTATAATATAGTATCGGATAAATCGATTGTTGTTTTCGATAAGCGTCCGAACTTAGGTAAAAGCAGTCGTGAGCAGGTGACTGTCAAGGGGATTGTTTATGACGAAACAGAAGTTCCTGTAATTGGAGCTAATATCGTTGTGAAAGGTGCTAATGTGGGTACTGTTTCGAATATCGATGGAAAATTTTCTATCAATGCTCCAGCCGATGGTGTCTTGGAGGTTTCATATGTGGGATATAATAAAGAGGAGGTGGAAATCAACGGTCGTACGTCGTTGCGCATAGATATTCGTCCCGTTGTGCTGGACGAGGTCGTTGTAGTGGCTTATGGTACACAGAAAAAGTCCAGTGTGACAGGTGCGATTGATGTTATTTCTTCGAAAACGATTGAGCAAGTCCCGGTTTCTAATATAGCTTATTCTCTTCAAGGAACGGTTCCCGGATTGATTATCACGGATAATGGAGGTAAACCTGGATCTACTCCTTCGCTGAATATTCGTGCGATAGGAACTATGAGTTCTACCGAACCATTGGTTATTATAGATGGTGTTCCGGCCGGATTGGGGGACTTTTATGCATTGAGCTCCACTGATGTGGAATCTGTTTCTGTTTTGAAAGATGCTTCTTCTGCAGCTATTTATGGATCGAGGGCATCCAATGGTGTTTTATTGGTAACAACAAAGAAGGGTAATAAGGATAAAAATCCGACGGTAGATATTTCATATACAGCCTCAATGCAGACTCCGACAAAAGTCCCTGAGTTAAATAATTCGTGGGATTATGCTATGTTGGTTAATGAGTCTTACGTTCAGGCTGGTGGAAATCCTTTATATACCGATGAAGAAATACAAATGATGCGAGATGGCAGTAACCCGGATTATTATGCTAATACGAATTGGTGGAAATCGGCAGTAAAGTCCAATGACAGTATGCATCAAGCCAATGTGCGGGTAAGTGGTGGATCTGCAAAATCTGCTTATATGATTTCTGGCGGTTATACTTCGCAACAAGGGTTGGTTCAGTTTACCGATTTTTCCAAATATAATGCCAGAGCCAATGTAAGTACTCAGATTGTGGATAATTTTGACGTTATGGCCGGTGTATCCTATTACAGAAGCAATAGTAAAGAGCCTGATCATTATAGCGATTTTTTTGAAGCTGTTTTAAATATGCCTCCTTATTTACCAGTTAAGCGGGCGAATGGAGATTGGGGACATTTAAACAATGAAGATACGAACCCGGTTGCTTGGATTACAGAGGGAGGACATACCAAAAGTTATGATAATAATCTTCTTATGAATGGTATGGCGAATTGGGAGATTATTCCCGGACTTCGTGCGAAGGCTCAGTTTTCGTGGAATTTATGGGAGGTAGGTAGTTCTAGTATTTACAAAACTATTACATTTGTTAATGAAGATGGTAGCCATAAATATAGTAATGATCCGAATAGTGTGAGTCGTTCAATGACAGAAAGAAGCCAGACTACTTTACAGACCACACTTGAATATGAGAAAAAAATACAAAATCATTTTTTTAAAGTACTAGCGGGTTTTACAGATGAACATTATAAAAGCCATTGGGTAGGAGCTAATAGGAAGAATATTCCTGATAATAATTTGGAGGAAATAGATGGTGCGACCGGTACTGGCGATTTGAAAGATAATTGGGGAAATTCTGACGAGTGGAGAATGTATTCCTATTTTGGCCGGGCCAACTATGATTTTGATAGTCGTTATTTTTTAGAGTTTAATCTTCGGTACGATGGCTCGTCACGTTTGGCGCCAGGACATCAATATACACTTTTCCCTTCGGGGTCAATAGGTTGGAGAATATCGGAAGAAAAATTTATGGAGCCGATAAGAACTGTGGTAGATAATTTGAAACTTAGGGCATCTTACGGACAATTGGGAAATCAAACCATAAGTCTTTATCAGTATGCAAATGTAATGGCTAATAATCCGAAAGAATATATGTTCGGACATCAATGGGTCCCGGGTTCTTATTTAAATATTTTACCGAATTACGATTTGGGGTGGGAGACTTCTACTATGCTCGATATAGGGGTAGATTTTAATTTGTTCAATAATAGGCTGATCGGTGCTTATGACTGGTATCGAAAGAAGACCGATGGCATATTGTTGGATTTGCCTGTGTCTGGTGTTATCGGTATTCCGGTTTCTGTCCAAAATGCCGGTGTTATGGCAAGTTGGGGGCATGAGTTACAGTTAACGTGGAGGGATAAAGTTAATGAGTTTAATTATGGGGTCACTCTATCTTTTTCGGATCAAATGAATGAGGTTTTGGATTTGAAAGGAACCGGACCTCATATATATGATCGTACGGTAATAGCGGAGGGCAAACCTTTGAATACTCTGTATGGATATAAATGCTTAGGTTTTTTCACCTCGGAAGAAGAGATACAAAACAGTCCGAAGCCCGAGGGGTACGCCTCTCAAATAAAAGTTGGCGATTTGAAGTATGCCGATTTGTCTGGGCCTAATGGAGTTCCTGATGGAAAAATTGATAGTTATGATAAAACCGATATAGGTTGGAGTGCTCCGAGATATATGTTTGGACTGGATTTCTCAGGAGAGTACAAGGGATTTGATTTCAGAGTATTTTTTCAAGGGGTAGGTAAACGAGATGAGTTTATTTATGGGGGTATTGTATTAAATCCTACTTCAAAGAGCTTATTGGAGGATCGCTGGAACCCAGAGCGATCGGTACAAGAAAATTTGGCTCATGCAAAATTACCTCGATATGTAAACGGGCAACAAAATAATTACGAGATATCTGATTTCTATGTAAAAAGCGCAGCTTATTTACGATTGAAAAATTTACAGTTGGGATACACTCTTCCTAAAAATTGGACGAGAAAAATATGTTTTGAGAAGGTTCGGTTTAGTATATCTGCCAATAACTTGTTCACTTTGACTTCTTATCCGTATGTGGATCCGGAGGGTCCTTCGGGAGGAGCATATTATCCACAGTTGAGATCATTCACCTTTGGAGTGGAGCTTACTATAGGTAAAAATTGATTGTTCTATAATACATTAGATACATTTAGTTATGAAACGCTATATATATTATTTTATGATCATCGGTTTGCTTCCTGTTTTTAGTTGTACCGATGGATTGGATTTATATCCGAATGATAAAGTTACAGTAGATAATTATTGGAATACGGCAGAAGATGCTCTTCGTGCAGTGAATGCTACTTATAGTAATACCTTCCCTCAGAGCGATACGTATGGTTGCGATTTACTTTTCTTGGATGCGGCAAGCGATAATACCTATCCTCAACACAGCAATCAGTTTGGTAATTTTCAACAAATTGCATTGAATGCGTTCGAAGCGAACCATGCCGCGTTACAGGAATTATGGAATAGAAGATATGTTACGATAAGACGTTGTGCCGATTTTCTCGTGAATATCGGGAATGTAAATATGGATCCGATTTTAAAAAATCGCTATACGGCAGAGGTCTTGTTTCAACGTGCGTATGCTTATTATTACTTGATAGCTCAATTTGGAGATGTTCCATGGGTCGATCATCCATTGACGATACAGGAGGCATCTTCTATTCGGAGAACAGATAAATATGCGATTGCCAAACAGATAATAAGTGATTTGGATTACGCTGCGGCAAATCTTCCGTCTTCTTATACAAATGAGGAAGACGATGGACGAGTAACGCGTTGGGCTGCATTTGCGTTGAAAAGCCGGATTTGCATGTTTATGGCTGGAGATTATCGCAAATCTTCCCCCGACCAGAAATGGTATTGGGAACAGGCTCGGGATGCAACGGATTCTGTTATTACAAAATCTGGTAAATCTCTTTATACTCCTAATAATCAATTGACCGGTGAAAGTTATAGAAAACTTTTTTATGACGACGCTGCGAGTGTAGGTAGTGGAGAAATAATTTACGATTCTCAGTTTACAAGTGCAGAGCGCGCTCTTTATGGCTTTACGGTGAAGATTGCTTGTATTAGTGATGGAGGTTGGAATTCATGGGTTCCTACCCAATCTATGGTCGATGCATATGAAGTTAAGGTAAGTAATAGCGAAGCTTATCCGATTGACGATCCTCGTTCGAATTATAATCCTGACGATCCGTATGTGAATAGAGATCCTCGTTTGGCCGCTTCTATTTATTATACTGGTACAGGAGGAACGACCTTAGCTGGTAGTGAGTATAATAGTCAGCCCGGGAGTACGAGTGGAGATAAGATGGACCAACACAATGGCTCTCCGACGGGATATGGGTGGAAGAAATATGTAGATCCTAGTTTGATAGGAGTGTGGGATACCGGGCATGATTTCCCGTTAATCCGTTTGGCCGAGGTTTATTTGGATGCGGCCGAGGCTCGTAATGAATTGGCCAACTCGCCGTCGGACGATGCCAAGATAAGGAATTACTCGGGTATGACGCGGTGGCGTGTGGGAATGCCCGATTTCCCCAACAATTTGAGTAAAGACGAGATGCGCGAGCGTATCAGGAACGAACGCCGTGTAGAGCTGGCTTTTGAAGGAGCCCGTTTCTTCGATATTCGCCGTTGGGGAATCGCCGAAGATGTATTGAATGCCGAGGACGGTTGGATCGTGGGTATGAAACTGGACAATGTAGGCGGCTATCAGGTTATGGAAAGCGGTAAATGGGCTGGGCATGTCAAAGTGAGACAACGTACCACGTTCACTTCCGACCAATATGTTTGGCCTATCCCGAGCCGGGAAGTCGAGCTTAACCCCAATTTAGAGTTAGACCCGTTAATGGAAATCGAATAAAAAAATCAGAATCTTTATGAACAGGTATTTTAGTATAGCGATTGCGGCTGTTTTGACGGTAGCCGCATCGCTCAAAGGAAACGCAACGACCGATCTCTCGCAATATGTCGACCCGTTTATCGGAGTCGACGGCGGCGGGAATGTATTTCCCGGCCCTTGTGTCCCGTTCGGTATGGTGAAGGTAGGCCCCGATTGCGGTGGAAAAGATTGGAACGCCGGTTGGGACCGCGATGGGAACATACATGGGTTCAGCAATGTACATGTGAGTGGCACGGGAGGAGGCTGCAAGTATGGAAATATATTGTTCGCCCCGATAACCGGAGCACTGGATACACGCGATTATTCGTCTCCCCGCGAGAACGAGCATGTGGGGCTGGGACTGTATGGCGTGGATTTGGCGAGGTACGGTACGTCGGCGAGGTTGACAGCTTTGCAGCGGAGCGCCATGCACGAATATACTTTCCCAGCAAGCGACGAGTCTAAAATCATTGTCGATTTGGGCAGTTTCCTGTCTTCCCATGAGCGGCAATATCTGGTAGGCTCGGAGGTGCGGATTATCTCGGATACCGAGATGGAGGGATATACCCGGATAAGAGGAGGCTGGAATATAGGCGATCCCTATACGGTTTATTTCTATGCGGTGTTCGACACGCCGTCCGATGGGTGCGGCACATGGAAAAGCGACCGTATCGAGCCGGGGAAAAAGGAACAATATGATACCAATGAGCCTACCGGCGCCTATTTCGCCTATCGTACCTCCGACCGGCAAAAAATAACGGTCAAAGTGGGTATCTCTTATTTGAGTACTGGGAAGGCTCGCATGAACTTGGCCGAAATGGAATCGTGGAATTTCGACGAGGTGAGAGCCGCTTGTGTGGCCCGTTGGAACGAGATATTGAACAAAATAGAGGTCAAGGGCAGTGACGAGCAAAAAAAGATTTTCTATACAGCTTTGTATCACAGCTATTTGCAGCCGGTGGACAAGACCGGGGAAAATTCGAAATGGATATCGGACGAACCGTATTACGATGATTTCTATTGCATTTGGGATACGTTTAGGGCTACTCACCCTTTATTCACGTTGTTGACGCCTTCTAAACAGGTAGATATGCTGCGCTCTTTGCTGGATATATACCGGCACGAGGGATACGCCCCCGATGCGAGGAGCGGCGATGACAATGGCCGGGTGCAAGGCGGGTCGAATGTCGATATGCTTTTTGCCGACGCCTATGTGAAGGGTTTGAGAGGCGTCGATTACGAGTTGGCGTTGGAGGCGATGATCAAGAACGCCGAAGTGGCTCCCGGCGGTGACGAGCGGAAAGAGGGCCGCGGCGGTATAAGCGATTATAACGAGAAAGGTTTTGTGTCGACAAAATTCGAACGTGCCGGGACTCGCACCATGGAGTATGCCAATTGCGACTACGCCATTGCTACGTTGGCTCGTGGGTTGAATGAAAAAGAAATCGCCCAAAAGTATATGGAGCGCTCTCGGAATTGGCAAAATCTGTGGAATCCCGATGTGGAGAGTTTGGGCTTTAAGGGGTTTGTCTGGCCCCGTCATAGCGACGGCTCTTGGTGGAGCGAAGATGATTATTCGGTTTTTCAAGGCGGGACATGGCCCGATTTTGTATATGAGACATTTTCGTGGGAATTGTCTTTCTATGTTCCGCACGACGTAAACGGTCTCATCGAGAAATGCGGGGGGAAAGAACAGTTCACCCGGCGGTTGGATACTTATTTTTCTCATGAGAAATGGGATCAGCGGTGGTATATGGGATTGTTCCAAATCTCGAACGAACCGGGATTCCTGACACCTACACTCTATAATTATGTGGGTCGACCCGATAAAACGGCCGAGGTTGTGCGGAAGACGCTGAAAGAGCGTTACAATACGACCAAGGAGGGAATCCCCGGTAATGACGATTCGGGCTCCATGTCGTCGTGGTATGTTTTCCATGCTCTTGGTTTCTATCCCAATACTGGGCAGGATTTGTACTTGATATCCAGTCCCACGTTTGAGGAGGCTGTTATCCACTTGGAAAACGGGAAGGATTTGTTGATTAAGGCGAAGAAAGCCAGCGAAAAAAATATCTATGTTCAGTCGGTTAAACTGAACGGGGAGCCGTTGGACGCATGCTCGTTCAAGCATACCGATATTGCCAATGGCGGGACATTGGAGTTTGTGATGGGTTCGAAACCGTCTAAGTGGGGAACCGTCGGAGTGGAAAATCAATTATAAGGAATAATCATGAAGAAAGTATTATCGATAGGACTTGCCATGCTGGCATTTTTCCCCATGAGCGTGGGGGCGAAAGAGTTGTTTGTGGATTCGCCGAATGGTAAAATATCGGTTACGGTGAGCATCGACTCCGTGATTTCGTGGAGTGCCCGTTGCGCCGATACCGAGATTATAGCCCCGTCTGAAATTTCAATGACCTTCCGCGACGGGGAGGTGATAGGGCGCAATCCCAAATTGAGAAAATCGACGGTCGAGAACGTCGATGAAACAATCGACGCGGTTCTTTATAAAAAGAAGAAGGTGGCCGACCGTTATAACGAGTTGAAAATGCAGTTCCGGAATTATGCCTTGTATTTCAGGGCTTATGACGACGGAATCGCTTATCGGTGGGAAACGAATTTCAAGTCGAAAATCCCGGTAGTCGTGCAGGTCGAGAAAGCAGAGTTTTGCTTTGCCGGAGAAAACCACGATGTGACGGTAGGCTATGTGAGAGCCAATGAGCGAGATGTCTATTTCCAGTCTTTTGAAAATGAGTATCAGTCTATCAAGCTGAAAGAGATGTCCGATTTTTGGCCGGCTTTCGCCCCCATTCTCGTGGGAATGCCCAATGGTATAAAGGTGGTTATTACCGATGCCGATTTGGTCGACTATCCGGGTATGTTTTTGAGGAAGACGGGCGACACCCGATTGTCGGGCGATTTCGCACCGTTTGTGACGAAGGAAGTTCAAGGCGGTCATAACAACCTGCAAGCGCTCGTCGAGGAGAGAGCCGATTATTTGGCCGAGACCACCGGGAAGCGGTTTTATCCGTGGAGAGCCGTGATTATTGCCGAGGAGGATAAAGACTTGTTGAACAGCGATATGGTGTATAAGCTGGCGACGCCTTGCCAGATAGACGATACCTCTTGGATAAAACCGGGTAAACTGGCGTGGGATTATTGGTGTGCATGGAACATATATGGCGTAGATTTTAGAGCGGGAGTAAACACTGAAACTTATAAATATTTTATTGACTTCGCTTCTGAAAATAAAATAGAATATGTGTTATTAGATGAAGGGTGGGCAATGAGTACCGATATTATGACTCCCGTAGAGGATATCGATCTTCCCGAAATCATTGAATATGCGAAGCGGAAAAATGTCTCTATTTTGTTGTGGGCAGGGTGGTTGCCTTTGGACCAAAAGATGGACGAAGCGTTGAAACACTATTCCGACCTTGGAGTGAAAGGTTTCAAGGTGGATTTCATGGATAGGGACGACCAACGTGTAGTGAATTTTTGCACACGGTTGGCGAAGAAAGCAGCTGAATATCATTTGCTTATTGATTTGCATGGGTGTTATAAGCCTACGGGATTACAGAGGACTTACCCGAATGTTATCAATTTTGAGGGCGTTTATGGTCTGGAATATTTGAAAGGGGATTATCCTGATATGCCTCGAAATGATGTGACCATACCTTATTTGAGGATGCTGGCTGGGCCGGTCGATTATACGCCGGGGGCGATGGTCAATGCTAACAGGGAAAGCTATAAAGGCATTTGGGGAACACCTATGAGTCAAGGTACACGTGCGCATCAAGTTGCTTTGTATGTAGTGTTTGAAGCTCCGTTGGTTATGATGGCCGATAGCCCTAACAATTATAGAAAAGAACAGGAGACAACCGATTATATAGCACAACTTCCTACGGTATTTGATGAAACCGTTTCCCTTGCGGGGAAAGTCGGTGAATATGCGGCGGTTGCGAGAAGGAAAGGTGATAAGTGGTATGTTGGAGCTATCACGAATTGGGATAAGCGGGAAATATCTTTGGATTTCTCTTTTTTAAGCCAGGGACTGTGGAAAGCTGAAATTTTCAAGGACGGGATAAATGCCGACAGGAACGGAAACGATTACAAAATAGAGGAACAAAATATCGTGTCCGGGAAAAAATTGAAAGTAACGATGGCTCCGGGCGGAGGTTGGTCTGCTATAATTTCCCGAATCAATTGAATGATTTTAATTATTTAATACTAATCCTTAAAAATAAGATTTATCATGAAAAAGGTAAAATTACTGATTTCGTCATTGAGTCTTGTTGCAATGAATGTATTTGCGACAGACGTGTATGTTACGGTTTCCGGAGCAGGAAATGGTAGTGGTAGTGATTGGGCTAATGCAAAAAACGACTTGGGAGAAGTTCTCTATAATGCTTCTGCCGGGACGACGGTTCATGTCGGAGCCGGAGTTTATAAACCGACAGTAGATTACAAGGGTAATTCTACCGCACCCAATATAGAGAAGCGGTTTAAGTTGTCAGGCGGTGTTACGGTTTTAGGTGGTTATCCATCTACCGGTGGAGCGGAACGGAATGTACAAGAAAATGAGACTATATTAGATGGTGCTATTAATGATACCGATACGGTCTATACGATTGCTTATGGTTTATTGGGCGAGCAGGATATCGTAGTTGATGGCTTTATTTTCCGTCACGCTACGGGGCGGATGTCGGGACCTGATAACGATTATATGGGCGATTTTTCTGGCGGTGCCGGGGCGATAGTTGTTTTGGGTGGTACTCCGATTCCCGATGCAACTTCTCCTGCTGGAAGTGGATTAACACTTATAAATTGTGTATTTGATGGATTCAAAGCAAAATGGGGTGGTGCTATTAAGTTGCAGAAACCCGATCAGTCAGCAAATCCCAAATTAACTTTGACTAGTTGCTCGTTCTTTAATAATATAAGTGGCCAGAACGGGGGAGGAGTCCTCACCTATAATTGGGACGTAGATGTAGAAAACAGTACTTTCGAGGGAAATTTTGGAGGTAGTGGAGGTGCGATAGCATGTTTTGGAAGTATGATAGTCAATGCAACAGAAAGTACATTTAAAGGAAATTCATGTAGTAGTAATGGGGCTGGTATATTATGTTATGCAGAAGAACAAGATGCCGGAAGTGAAATGACTGTTAGGAATTGTGATTTTATAGAGAACGATGGTTGGGACGGAGTCGGCGTTTATTCGAATAAATCATCGAACTGTGTAGTAGAAGGTTGTACATTCGATAAAAATACAGGAGGTGGAGCTGGAGCAGTTCGTTTAGATGGTACATTTACAATTACCGACTGTGTTTTTAACGGCAATGAAATTAACGCTCATCCCGGAGGTTGGTTCGATGGAAGCGTAGGGGCTATAAGTAATTGTATATATACGAATAATAAAAGTGCAGCCGGGCAGAATGGGGTTATTTTTAAAGTTCAAATGGGTGAAGAAATAAATGTAACCAATTGCTATGCTACGGGAAATTCTGGAAAATCTATCGCCGGTATAGGTTGGGGATCGAGCGGTTTAATGAAAAATGTTTCCATTGTAAATAATACAGGCACAGCGATTGCTTTTCAGGGAGCAGCTTATACGTGTCAAAATATGACGATTAGTGGTAATTCTTCTCCGACGAATGGCGGTATTATTGATGGTAGTTGGGAAGGGGCTTCATCTATCAGTATCTATGACTGTACGATTGTAGGTAATTCTTCGGCTGATGGACAGAATGCCATGTATATATCGGGAGGAACTGCGACAATAGATTTTGATAATTGTATTTACGTGGAAAATGGAGATAAAGATGCTGATTATGGTACTGTTTTTGGTTCTTTTGTGCGTAACTATTGTATTTGGGACGATACTCGATATGGTGAAGGCCGGTTCTATCCGTTGGATAGTCCATTCACAGTTGGTACTTATTTAGCTCCTATTGCAGAAGTGGATGGGCAGTATGTTCATTTATTAACGGGTGAAAATAATCCTGCCGTAGGAAACGGATCTCCGAATTCTTCCAATACAGAAGACCAAACAGGAAGAATGCGCCCAGCATCCCCATCAATAGGAGCTGTTGAATATAGAGACGGGTCGGGTATCGATGCTGTGGAACAAACTCAGTTGAATGTGTATCCATCGGTGACTACTGGACAGTTGGTCGTAACGAATCCTTTTGCCGGAACAAGTACGCTTTGTGTTTATTCTATTGATGGATCATTGGTAAAAAGGATAAATTTAGGTATCGGAGATAATTTGTTGAACTTCTCTGATTTGGGAAATGGAACTTATCTTGTATCACTTCATAATGGGGCGACTGTGGTAACATCGCGTATAGTTAAGAGATAAGTTTGTTTTTGTAACCTGTGTCATTGAGTGAAAGTGTCTCTGTGACACAGGTTTTGTATTGTATTTTATGTAATTGTTTAATTATGAATAAATTGAAGCTTGCTGTAGTCGGCTTTTTTGTTGGGCTTTCGTTGTTTTTATCGCAGGTTAATTCGGCTGGGCTAACATATAATTATCCGTTATATCCTTATTCGAAAGATTTGTCTCAGACGTTGACTTTTAAGATTATGTTACGTTGTGCACAGCCTGATCAAATATCCAATTTGGATATGTCTTTGGTTGCTAATTATTTAAGGCAGATAGATTGTATTACAAGAGGAATTCCCAAGATCGTCGTGTTAGGAGGTTTCCAACAGAATGGACATGATCATACTTATCCGTGGTGGGCTCCGGTAGATGATAGTTTTACAGCTCCGGGTCGTAGGAAAGGGAAAGAAGCTTTGATATGGTTGATGGAAGAGGCTAAAAAATATAATACGACTTGTACTTTCCATGTGAACCCGTTTGATGCATATATGGATTCAGAAAAATGGAATTTTTACGAAGAAAATGACTTGTTGTGCAGAAATACAGACGGTTCTTTGGTAAAGGGTGATATTTGGTGGGATCGCCAAAGCTATTTTGTCAATATGGTAAATGAATGGAATGCTGGGGTGACAAAGCAACGTATAGATGCATTTTTAAATGAATTACCTTTGGTTAAAGAGACCGGAGTTTTATATTTTGATAATTTGACTCAATATCCGGCCAGTCCTAAACATCGGGTGACTCGTGCCGACCAGATAACTGCGATAAAAAAAGCTGCTGAATATTTAAAGGAACAGTATAATATACAATTGATAGGAGAGTACGCAGATGTGAATTTGTATGGGTTTGATTGTTTAGGTGTAACATGGGATTGGAATGCCTCTTTAAATATTGATCAGATGGAGGTTCCAGCATATATAGCTTGTGGAGGACGTAATATATGTCACGATGATTTATTAGGTGCTACTAATGATATCAGTAAACGGAGGTTGCAGGTCTTTGGTTCGAGTATTCAGTTAGAGGATATTCAATTTCAACAAGATGTTTCGAAAGTGGTAAGGGAGTTTACACATCATACTTTGCCCTATTTTTATATGAATCGTTTATTGAGACGAAATTTAAGCACAAATGGATATGAAATGACTCTTTCTCTCTCGGATAGTGTGGATAGCAAGTGGGAAGGTGATAATGTTCATAGACTATATCGGGATAGAAAACTCATGAAAGAAAATTATGATGTGTTTATTCCGGTATATTGGGTAAATCATCTTGAAATTATGGCGTATTCATATCAAGGAAGACGGGGTAAGTGGAGTTTGCCGAGAGAATGGAAAGGTATAGAGTCTGTTGATATATATGAGTTTAATTCTTCTTATTATGACCTTGAATTAAAAGATTCGAATATTGCAATTACAGATAATCAAATCGATTTGAATCTTGAAGCTGGAGTGGCCCAAATATTGGTCCCTGCTGGAACCGATGTTCATGACGGAACGATTTATGATAATCCGGCTTCTGGAGAGATCGATTTTTTAGGGGAAGATTATGAGACACAGGGGGATTGGAAAGACAAGTATGGCAGCCTTGGTTATGATGTATTCGGAGCGTCGAAAGTGTTGTCAGATGGTATTCAATTGGGATATATAGGTGATAATCTCGATGTGTATAATACAAATAGTTCTCGTCGGGTAGCATTACAGACTCCTGAGGAAGATGGGAAAAGAATAGAGGCGGTACGGACATCGAAGTTACATCAGATAATCGATGTGCAAACGGCTGAAAAAAGAATGCTTTCGTTGTATATTGCCGATTATAAAGACAGAAATTGCCAAATGGTAGTTGATGTTATCGATGCCGTGACAAAGCGAATATTGGATTCAAAATTAATCAATTCGTTTCAGTCGGGAATATATCTGAGATATAATGTAAAGGGACATTTACAGTTCCGGTTTACTCGTTTCTTTTATGATGGATACGGAAATCCCGATTATCCGGTATGTAGTGCAGTATTTATAGATGAAGAAGGGGTATCAGGTAAAGAGAATATTCGTTGGAAGGAGGATAATCTGAGGTGTTATCCTTCTGTATTTCGAGATGATTTGACAATCGAGGCTGATGTTTTTACTTCTCCAAAAGTACATATCCAGATACATTCGATAGCAGGGAATTTATTATATGATAAGGTATTTGACGTTTCTGATAACCGAGTGCGGGTTTGTTTGGATAAAGGCGAATTGGGAAGTCAAAATGGAGTTTGCATTGTATCTCTTGTAACAGATAGGTCGGTTTTAAGGAAAAAGGTCGTATGTAGATAATCCTGTTTTTGGGGAATGAATTAGATGTAGAATTATGCCAATTTTATAAATGATTAATTATTAAAATAAAAAAGATGAAATCTGTAAAAATATTATTGTTGTCTTTACTGTTGTTATCACCCTTATCGATGTACCCGATTGGGCTAGATTACCGGTATCCGCTTTATCCATATAAGAGAGATTTATCTCAAACTTTGACGTTTAAAATCATGTTACGATGTGCTTTGGAAAATGATCATCATAATTTGGATTTGGGGGCGGTCGCTAAATATTTGCGACAGATAGACTGCATTTCTCGTGGTCTACCCAAAGTTGTGATATTGGGTGGTTTTCAACAGGGAGGCCATGATCATACTTATCCATGGTGGATGCCAATTGATTCTACTTTGTACGCGCCTGGCGGATTAAAGGGGAAGGAGGCTTTATTATGGCTGATGAATGAAGCGAAGAAATATAATACAAATTGTACTTTCCATGTAAATCCATTTGACGCTTATATGGATTCGCCTATGTGGGATATGTATGTGAAGAAAGATTTGTTATGTCGAAATGCCGATGGATCTTTGGTGAAAGGCGATGTTTGGTGGAATCGTCAGAGCTATTTCGTCAATATGGTAAATGAATGGAATGCTGGGGTGACTAAGCAACGGATCGATGCTTTTATAGAACAAGTTCCTTTGGTTAAAGAAACCGGAGTACTATATTTCGATAATGAGACACAGTATCCACCTAGTTTATATCATTATGTGACAAAAGAAGATCAGATATCGGCTATAAAGAAGGCTGCGGAGTATTTGAAAACCGAATATGGTATTCAGTTAATCGGTGAATATGCCGATACCAATCTTTATGGAGTGTGTTCGTTGGGTGTTACATGGGATTGGTGGGCTTCGTTGAATATTAATCAAATGGAAGTCGCTCCTTATATTGCATGTGGTGGTAGAGACGGTACTCATGACGAGTTGTATGGGGGACAGATAGATTTAACAAAACGAAGATTTCAAGTTTTTGGGGCGAGTGTGCAACTAGAAGATACTCAATTTCAGCGTGATCCATTCAAGGTTGCGAGAGAACTTTCACATCACACATATGTTTATTTTTATCTGAATCGATTGTTGAGATTAAAGTATGAGACTAGGGACACATTGGGGATAACATTGACTTTATCCGATAATGTTGTTAGTAAATGGGATAATGACAATGTTCATCGTTTATATAGAGATGGATATTTGATGAAAGAAGGGCATGATGTATTTGTCCCTGTATTTTGGGTAAATCATCTCGAAATAATGGCTTATTCGGTGAAAGGAAGAACGGGGATATGGCATTTCCCGAGAGAATGGACCGGAATAGAAAAGGTCGATATTTATACGTTCAATGAGGATTTTACGGGGCTAAGATTATTGGAACAAGGTAGAAAGATAAATAAAAATCAAATTTACCTGTCGCAAGAACCAGATAGAGCTCAGATCATAGTTCCTGCTGGAACTGATATGACAGATAGATCGACTATTTATTCTAATCCGCCGTCGGGAACAGCGACGTTTATTTGTAAAGATGTTGAAACTCATGGCAATTGGAAGAGGAAGTATGGGAAAAAGGGATATGATATATTCGGCCATTCTTCAAAATTACCTAAAACTTGTATGCTGTCCTATATAGGTGATTCTCTTAAAGTGTTGGATAACAATAGTACTCGACCTGTCTCTTTGCAGAAAGTAGAAGGAAAAGGACGGATTGAAGCAGTTAGGACCTCGGTTCTTCATCAATTGATCGATGTTACTGTGGAGGAAAATACAAAAGTGTCGTTATATTTTGCAGATTATAAGGAAAAAAATTGCCAGGAAGTGGTTGATGTGATAGATGTCAATACAAAAAGAATATTAGCATCTTATCTTCTTAATAATTTTGAAGAGGGAGTTTATCTATCATTTGGTGTGTCGGGAAATGTTCAATTCCGGATTACTCGTTTCTTTTATGACCATTATGGAAATCCTGATTATCCAGTGTGCAGTGCTATCTTTTTCGATAAAGAATGAATGTTATGAAATCGGTTTGTGTTTATTTGTTTCCCTTGTTGGTTTTAACTTGTTATTCGCAAGAGAGAAGTAATGTTGGAGAATATAATATATTGGATTATGGAGCAAAGAAGGATTCTTCGTTTCTTAGTAGTGAAGCTATTAATCAGGCAATAACAGATTGCTCTGCTAATGGAGGTGGACGTGTAGTGATTCCTGCTGGGAAATATAAATCGGGCACTATTTTAATGAAAGATTATGTTGAGTTGTATTTTGAACCGGGCTCTTATTTGTATGCCAGTATAGATCCGAAAGATATTTGTCGTCAGCCTCAACCGGAGTATCGTTCAGAAAAAGAATAAGGTGGGTGTATGTTTCGATTTTGATACAGATAAAAAAGATGTATTGATGAAAGATGTTAAACAATATAGTATTGATAAAAATATAGATATAGAAGAATGATATGTAGTTTATGTATTAAATTGTAATAAGACGATTAGATTTTGAAAATGATGAAGAAGATATTGCTTTTTGGGGTAAGTATTCTATTCTGTATGGTAGAATTTTATTCATTCTCACAAGATAACGCTCAAAATTGGGCTAATTTTAAGCATTATGCAGAGCAAAATAAGCTTTTGAAAGCAACTGTTATTGTTCCTAAACGAGTGGTATTTATAGGAAATTCTATAACGGAAGGCTGGGTGAATCAACATCCTGACTTTTTTAAACAGAATGGATATGTGGGTCGAGGCATAGGAGGACAAACATCTTATCAAATGTTGTTACGTTTCCGTGAAGATGTAATAAATCTTTTACCGGAAGTTGTCGTTATTAATGCTGCAACTAATGATATTGCCGAGAATGCAGGGGCTTACAACGAAGACTATTCTTTTGGGAATATTATTTCTATGGTAGAATTGGCTCGAGCTAATGGGATAAAAGTAATTCTTACTACGACTTTACCTAGTTCGAGTTTTAGCTGGAATCCGTCTATCAAAGATGCCACTCAAAAAATAACAGCGTTAAATAAGCGCGTGGCTACATATGCGAAAGATAGGCAGATACCTTTTGTAGATTATTATTCTAATATGGTTTGTATTTCCAATGGAGATCAGTTATCTAAATACACGAATGATGGAGTGCATCCTAATTCACAAGGATATGATGTGATGGAATCTTTAATAAAACCAGTCATAGATAAAGTTTTAAATTAAATCCTGATTTGATAAGAATAACGCAAGATTAGTAAATGAGGGTTACCATTTATATATTAGACATCAAAGGCCGTATGTTATAGCATAAGTGCTTGATTAATAGTTGTAAAAAAGGGATTAGCATTTTGCTAATCCCTTACTTTTTGTTGTCCGGGAAGGATTCGAACCCTCACAGGCGGAACCAGAATCCGAAGTGCTACCATTACACCACCGGACAAATTTGTTTTGCGAGTGCAAAATTGCGAATTTATTTTGGGACGGCCATTGCGAACCTTGAATTTTTTATTCGGTTTAATCTTTTTTTACATATCTATCCTTTCAATGGCAATGCCGATTCTATGACGGCGTATGATTTTTTCATGAGGTCTTCTATATCATGCCCTTTATTTTCTTGGGGATAGATGGGGGGGTGTATCGTTAAAATGATTTTTCCGGGTTTAAAATTGTAGGTTGTACGGGGCATAACGGCAAATGCTCCGTCGATAGTGAGCGGTACAACCGGTAAGGAAAATTCAACGGCGAGTTGATATGCTCCTCGTTTGAATGGTCTCATGGCTCCTGTCCAAGTGCGTGCTCCTTCGGGGAATACGACAAGCGACATACCGTTTTGTAATGTCGTTTCGGCTTTTTGCAGGGTTTCTTTTAGTCGGCCCGGAGTACTGTTATCGACGAATATGTGGCCGGCAGCAGCACAAGCGCTGCCTACAAAGGGTATATTGCGCAGGCTTTTTTTCATCATCCATTTGAAATTGTGGTTTAAGTATCCGTAGATGAGAAATATATCATAGGCTCCTTGATGGTTTGATACGAATACATAAGATGTGTTTTTATCGATGTTTTCTCGGCCTCTAACTTCTATTTTGACGAGAGAGAGAATGCAGAATAGTCGGGACCAAATGTGTGCCGGGTAATATCCCCAAAAGTTTCCGTTGCCCAACCGGCATCCGATAAGGGTCGTCAATGCTGTGAGAATGGTGAGTATCAGCAATATGGGCATGGCTATGAGCCATTGATATAGGAATGTGATAATGCGTATCATTGTTCGATGCTATTTTCGTCGTTTACGGGACAAAGGTAATGAATTTGCAGTAAATCGCATTATTTGCAGGCGCTTTTGATGTGGGAATATAGAAAAGGCGACTCAATAAGCCGCCTTTTCTATATTCCTAAACGTTGTAGTTTATTTGGTTTTTGCTTCGACATCTGGGGCAATGAGCTTGTACCCTTTTCCATGAATATTGATAATTTCAATTGATGGATCGTCTTTGAGATGTTTACGAAGTTTGGTAATGTAAACGTCCATGCTACGAGCGTTAAAGTAATTATCGTCTATCCAAATAGTTTTGAGGGCGAAGTTACGTTCCAAAATTTCGTTGACGTGAGCACAGAGCAGACTGAGCAATTCGGACTCTTTGGTGGTGAGTTTAGTACTCTTATCGTCGATTGCCAATACTTGTTTCTGGGTATCGAATGTAAACCGTCCGATCTTGTACATCGTAACTTCTTTTCCTTTTTTACCTTTTACACGACGTAAAATGGCTTCGATACGGAATACCAATTCTTCCATACTGAATGGTTTGGTAATGTAGTCGTCTGCTCCGATTTTGAATCCTTCGAGAATATCTTCTTTCAAAGATTTCGCTGTCAAGAATATGATGGGAACTTCTCCGTTTACCGTACGGATTTCTTGTGCAAGCGTGAATCCGTCTTTTTTAGGCATCATCACGTCGAGTACGCACAAATCGTATTTACCTTTCAGGAATGCTTTGTATCCGCTTTCTCCATCGGAGAAGAGATCGGCCGCATAACCTTTGGCTTGCAAATACTCTCTTAATAACATGCCAAGATTTTCATCATCTTCGCATAATAGAATACGCAATCTTTCTTCCATAATCATTTGTTTTTTATTAGTGGTAGTGTTATTATAAATGTCGACCCTTGATTTATTTCGCTTTCTACTCGAATATCGCCTTTGAGGTCGGTAATGATTTTATGGACGTAGGCGAGGCCCAGTCCGAATCCTTTTACGTCATGGCGATTTCCCGTAGATACGCGATAAAATTTGTCGAATATTTTTTTCAAATCTTCCCGTTTGATACCGATTCCGTTATCTCGAATCGATATTTCTACCTTATCTCCAACGGTTCTTGTACGTATGAAAAGAGATAAAGGTTCTTCTTCCCGTCGATATTTTACGGCATTGTCAAGGAGGTTGAAGATAACATTCGTAAAATGCATTTCATCGACCGAGACAATAGCATCTTCTGCTTCGAGGTCGGCATCGATTACACCGCCGTATTTTTCGACTTTGAGTTTGAATGTGCTCATGACTCCTGCAACGAGGTCGTTGACATCGACGTTGTGTAGTTTCATCAACGTCTTTTGTCTGTCGAACATCGACATTTGCAGGACTTTTTCTACCTGAAATCTCAATCGCTTGGTTTCGTCATTAATGACACCCGATATGTGCTGGAACATGGCCGGACTTTTGGCAACGGAGGGGTCATTAAGCATTTGGGCTGCTAATGATATGGTAGATATGGGTGTTTTGAATTCGTGTGTCATGTTGTTGATAAAATCGTTTTTCATCTCGGTGAGTTTCTTTTGCCGAAATGCCGTGATGATGGTAAACAAGAAGGTTACCAACAGAATGAATGTGAAAGCAAACGAGGGTATCATGAATTTTACCGAACTCGATATATAATCTCTTTTGGTCGGGAAATAGACTTTCAAGTAGTTTATTTTTGCCGGTGGATCATTGGGAAATATTGCTTGTGTGAATAAATTCCCTTCGATTTTGGGATCATATTGATTGGAGCTATATATGATTTTTTCGTTTTTATTGTAAATGGCAAATTGGAACGGAAGGTTCAATCCGTTATTTTCAAATTCTGATTTCAGATAGCTTTCCAATTTTTTGATGTCGATACGTTCCATGACAGGACGGTTACTTGCTTTACTCAGCATATTGAGTATGACTTCGTTCAACAAGCCTTTTTGGTAAAGGTATTGTCCTTTACGGGCTTCCTGCATATTTCGATATGTACTAATGAGCGTATTGTGTTCCTTTTGTCGTGGAGCAGCAGGGGTGATAATCGTACTGGTTTGTTCGCGAAAGGAAAAACTTGCAACCGTTCCATCGGGAGATACGATAGAAAATTGGTGGTGAGTAGAAGCTATGTCTTGTTTGTCTTGCTTTTGCTCATAAGAGGAGAGCATTTTCTTTTCTTCCTCTTCCAGATATTCGTCTAAATAGCGTTGAGTCTCGTCTAGTTCGAGGCTTGTCGATACAGCGTATAGGCTCCTTTTCACGGCTTCGGTAAATTGCTCGTTTCTCATTTTTATCATATTCTCCATGTACATGATTTGTACATAAAGCAATCCGATAAACGTGAGTGCCATAATTACAGCCAGTAGCCAAATTGTCGACTTTTTCATTTTGTTTGCCTCTTTATTTTTTTTCTGTTTAACTTGTTGTGGTGTTTGAATGATTTGTTTTTACATCATTTGTACAAATTTATTATATAAACACCGATTCCACTATTTTTGTTTTATTTTATGAAAACCTATTTAGAAGGTTGGGTTTAACACTTACCGGCAAATTTAACAAATAAATGTTTATTTGCAAAAAAAGCCATTGGTTTTTCCAATGGCTTTTTAATTATTTAACAAAATCGCGGTCACTCGTCTGTTTGTTCGGCCTCGTAAGCTTTAAGTAGTTTTTCTTGAACGTCAGATGGAACGAGCTCATAAGATGCAAATTTCATAGAGAAAGATGAGCGCCCTCCGGTGATCGAACTGAGAGCTGTTGAATAGGAAGACATTTCCTTTAAAGGTACTTTTGCCGTGATTTTTTCAAATCCTTTTTCACTAGACATGCCCATAATAATGGCGCGCCGTCCTTGCAGATCGCTCATGACATCGCCCATGACATCGGCTGGGGTAAGAACTTCGACATCATATATAGGTTCGAGAATTTTCGGTCCTGCGTTTTTAAATGCCTCGCTGAATGCATTACGTCCAGCTAATCGGAAAGATATTTCATTAGAGTCTACCGGGTGCATTTTCCCGTCGTAGATACAAACTCTGACATCGCGGGCGTAAGAACCAGTGAGCGGCCCTTGTTCCATACGATCCATCAATCCTTTGACAATAGCAGGAATAAACCGAGCGTCGATAGCACCTCCAACAATACAGTTACAAACCACCAATTTTCCTCCCCATTCAAGATCTATCGTTTGGGTATCGCGTACATTCATACGGAATTCTTGGTTGTTGAATTTGTAAGTGTCGGGTGCTGGCATTCCGTCATAATAGGGCTCTACGATGAGATGTACTTCTCCAAATTGTCCGGCTCCACCCGATTGTTTTTTGTGACGATAATCCGCCCGAGACGCTTTAGTAATTGTTTCCCGATAGGGTATGCGAGGCTCTATGAATTCAACGGCAAGTTTATCGTTATTCTCAATACGCCATTTTAAAGTGCGTAAGTGAAATTCTCCTTGTCCCGAAACAATCGTTTGTTTCAATTCTTTGGATTGTTCTATTTGCCACGTCGGGTCTTCTTCATGCATACGAGTGAGAATCTCACTTAATTTTTCGGCATCGGATTCATTGACCGGTTTTATTGCTCGTTGATATTTGGGAGCTGGGTATTTGATAAAATCGAAATGATAATCGCACCCTTTTGTGTTGAGTGTATTACCAGTGCGCACATCTTTTAGTTTTACCGATGCTCCTATGTCTCCTGCTACAAGTTCTTCTACCGGAGTACGAATTTGTCCGCAAACACAGAATAATTGAGCCAAACGTTCGCGTCCGTCGCCTCGATCCACATTAATCAAATCGTCTCCTTGATGTACGGTTCCAGACATTACTTTGAAATAGGATACTTCTCCGATATGAGGCTCGACCGTGGTTTTAAAGCAGTATATACTTGTAGGCCCATTGGCATCGGGAGCGATTTTTTCTCCGGCTGTATTTTCGGGTTTGGGCATTTCGGAGACAAAGGGGACTACGTTGCCGAGGAATTCCATCATACGTCGTACTCCCATATCGCGTAATGCACTTACACAGAATACAGGGTATATGCTGCGTGTGATGAGACCTTTGCGGATGCCTTCCCGCATTTCATCTTCGGTGAGAGAACCTTGCTCGAAGAATTTTTCCATAAGGGTCTCATCGTTTTCAGCAGCGGCTTCAACTAATTTTTGATTTAATTCCCGGGCTTTTTCCATTTCGCTTTCGGGAATTTCGGATATGGTGGGTGTACCGCCTTCGGGCGACCAGCTATACATTTTCATGAGTAGGACGTCGATCATGGCATTGAACGACGGACCGCAACTAAGCGGATATTGCACTTGTACAATTCGGTTACCGAATGTTTCGTGCATTTGGTTGATTACATTGTCGTAATCTGCCTTTTCACCATCAAGTTGGTTCATGGCAAAAAGAATAGGTTTGTTCAGATTTTCGGCAGTACGGAAGATGTTTTGAGTTCCTACTTCGACTCCATATTGAGAGTCGATGACAATTACTCCCGTGTCTGTTACGTTAAGGGCTGTTATAGCGCTTCCTACAAAGTCGTCTGCTCCCGGACAGTCTATAACATTGAGCTTTTTACCTAAAAATTCGGCATAAAAAACTGTGGAAAAGACGGAATATCCATACTCTTTTTCCACAGGAAAATAGTCCGAGACGGTGTTTTTCCCTTCGACGGTTCCGCGACGTTTTATTACACCACACTCGTAGAGCATAGCTTCTGCGAGGGTGGTCTTGCCTGAACCTTTGCTGCCCAATAGAGCAATGTTTTTGATTTCGTGAGATTGATAGACTTTCATGATATTAAAGTTTTAATAAAACAAAAACACTTGGTTACGTTTTAACAAAGCGTTCGCAAATTATGAATTATATTTTTAAAAAGCAATGGTAAGAACTATGTTACAAAACATTGTTTATGAATCGAAGTTTTGTATTTTTGTCGAGTAATGGCTGGGCTTTATATTCATATACCGTTTTGTGCAAGTCGCTGTGTTTATTGCGACTTCTTTTCCTCGACCGATTTTTCGTTCAAGCGTGGCTATATAGATGCCGTTTGTCGGGAACTTGAATTGAGAATACATGAGCTAAGGGACGAACCTGTTTTTACGGTGTATCTTGGAGGGGGGACTCCGTCCAGTTTATCGCCGTCGGAACGAGGTCGTTTGTTTCGAACTCTTTCCACAGTTGTCGATTGGTCGGTTTGTAAGGAGGTTACTCTTGAAGTGAATCCCGATGATGTGGCACCTCTTTTTATAAGTCAATTAAAGGATACTCCGGTTAACCGGCTAAGTATGGGAATACAGAGTTTCGACGATTCGGATCTTGTTTTTCTACGTCGGCGTCATACGGCTCATGCGGCGATGGAGGCAGTCGATAATTGCCTTTGTGCCGGATATGAAAATATCAGTATAGACCTCATATATGGTTTGCCGGGACAGACCGTAGAACGTTGGACGAACAATTTGAGACAAGCCGTAACCTTGAATGTTCCGCATATTTCAGCATATAATTTAATTTATGAGGAAGGTACGGCGTTGTGGAGAATGAGGGAAAAAGGACTGGTGAAAGAGTGTGAGGAAGAAGAATCCTTACAGATGTTCGAGACACTTATCGATGTGTTGGGTTTTTCTGGATATGAGCATTACGAGATTTCCAATTTCGCCCGCTCTGGGCGTTATGCACTTCATAATACATCTTATTGGAAAGGTGTACCGTATCTGGGTTTAGGTGCGGCGGCTCATAGCTACGATGGGAAGAGCAGGCGTATCAACCCTTCCTCATTGTCGGAATATATGGAGGCTTTGCAAACGGGACATGTTGCATATATGGAAGAGAAAGAGACGGTCGATAGTTTATATAATGAATACATACTTACATCGCTTCGTACCTGTTGGGGATTGAATCTGAAAAAACTCGAAGACGACTTTGGAACTGAGCGCATGCAATATTGCTTGGAACAAGCTCTGCCACATATCCGTGCAGGGCGACTCGTGGTGACCGACGATGTCATGCGCATAACTCGTAAGGGTCTTTTTACTTCCGATGATGTTATGAGCGATTTGTTTTGGGTGGATTGAATCTCGAAGATGTTTCAATCTCGCCGTTTCTCCTTGAATTTGTGGAGTCGTTTTTCTGTCCCCCCCAATATAGTGTATCGCAAGATGGAATAGGGGGATTATAGTTTCAATTTATAACCTAAGGAGATAAACGTATTGAGTTGTTGGGGTGTCTTACTCATGAGATGTTCTTCTCGAACTTTGCATTCGATGGAATTTTTTTTGTCTATTCGATATTCTACCCCTGCATCATACCATATTCTATCCAATTCTCCTGACTGTTTACCATTCAGAAAAAGAAATATATCGGTATGGATAAACGGAGTCCATCGGCTGTCGGGTATGGTGTAACTGAGAAGTATTTTGTTTCGCCATTTGTTCGATGGTTTGGCCGTCCCTATGGTATAGGTGGACTCAAATCGGGAATTCAGCGATAGGGAGAATCGGTGTACAGGATAGGAAAAAGTGGCTCCCAGTTGATAACGATGACGATTCTTATAAATATTCGGGGCTGTCTGTTGATTCATATAGTAGTACAGCGCATTTAATTTGAGGTATTTCGGGACGGCAGTATAGGAGACGACCGCAATGGGCATGTATCGTTCGTAATATTTACCAAGTGTCCATACGTTTTGCTGTATTTGCAGATTTATCCGATTTATTTGTTTGGATACCGTAAAATTCCACAACGTGCCTATTTCACTGCTGTATTCTTTTGCGTTTGTCGGGAAAGTAAAGAGAGAAAGTGAGATAATGAAGACGGATAGAATTTTGTAATGAAAACGATTCATATTTATTCGTGGTGATAGGGTTCGTTATTGAGAATAGTCATAGCCCGATAGAGTTGTTCGGTGAAGATGAGGCGAATCATCTGGTGGGAAAAGGTCATCTTTGAAAGAGAAATTTTTTCTTGTGCCGCATTGTATATGCGTTGGGAAAAACCATAAGGGCCGCCAATGACAAATATCAAGCGTTTGGCAACGTTTGACATTTTCTTTTCCAAATAGGAGGCGAACTGCGTGGAGGTAAATTCTTTTCCATGTTCATCGAGCAGGACAATGTAGTCGCCGGGCAGGAAACTTTTCAAGATGAAATCGGCTTCTCGCTCTTTTTGTTGGTCGGTACTCAGGCTTTTGGTGTTGCGGAGTTCGGGAATGACAGCGATTTCGAACGGCACATAGTGGGCCAATCGTTTGCTGTATTCTTCGATTCCTTGTATAAAATAAGATTCGACTGTTTTCCCGACAACCAATAGCACTATTTTCATAAGGAATTTAAATTTGTTGCAAAATTAATATAAACAAAGAGTAAAATCAAACTTGTTCGAACGTTTGCATCGTGTTGTTTTTATAATGTGGAAATTGGTTATCCTCGGTATAATCAAATTTATTTGTACCTTCTCCCGGATTGTGCTATTTTTGCATAAGAATAAAAAACTATTGGTGTATGAAAACGAAAGAGCAGTTGATAGATGAATTGATAGATTTGGCTTTTGCCGAAGATATAGGAGATGGTGACCACACTACTTTGTGTTGTATCCCGGATACGGCGATGGGGAAGTCGAGGTTGTTGATCAAGGAGCCGGGTATCTTGGCCGGAGTAGAGATTGCCCGAAAAATATTCCACCGTTTCGATCCCGATTTGAAAATGACGGTTTATATCGAGGACGGGACTGCGGTAAAACCCGGCGATGTGGCTTTTGTGGTCGAAGGACGCGTACAATCATTATTGCAAACCGAGCGTCTTATGCTCAATGTGATGCAGCGCATGAGCGGTATCGCTACGATGACTCACCGGTATGTGAAAAAACTCGAAGGTTTGCATACTCGCATTCTCGATACCCGCAAGACAACTCCGGGCATGCGTATGCTCGAAAAAGAAGCTGTGAAGATAGGTGGTGGCGTGAATCATCGTATCGGATTGTTCGACATGATTTTGCTGAAAGATAATCATGTGGATTTTGCCGGTGGTATAGAGAACGCTATCTCTCGTTGTCATGATTATTTAAAGGCCAAAGGCAAGGATTTGAAAATTGAGATAGAGGTGCGTAATTTGGACGAATTGAAAGAGGTTATGCGAGTGGGCGGTGTGGACCGTATTATGCTCGATAATTTCTCGCCTGAATTGACAAAAGAGGCTGTGAAAATTGTGGGTGGGAAATATGAAATAGAGTCTTCGGGAGGTATTACTTTCGATACGATTCGAGATTACGCTGAGAGTGGTGTCGATTTTGTCTCGGTGGGAGCTCTCACTCATTCGGTAAAAGGTCTCGATATGAGCTTTAAGGCTTGTTGAATCATTAGTTTGCTACATAAAATAAACGAGGCCATTTCTTTATTAAAGATGGCCTCGTTTATTTTTATTTCGAAGAATCGAAAAGACGGTTATTAATTATTAAGGACTAAACGAAATACCATATCTCCGGGCTGTTGCTCGATAAAATCGCTGTATTGCACATAAAAAGCTACGCTTCCCGGCATGTAATCGTAGGTGTAAGTTTCGGTCCAAAGCAGCGCATTATCCCCATCTGCCTCGCCTTTATGTATCGTATAAGGTAGAGGGGTGATGACTTCGTTGTCTGCCCCCGGAGATTGTACCAAGTACCCCAAGACATATCCGTCGATATACAAATCGTCTGTAATATCTTTATTTTGGAACTCATACATGTAATACGTATTTAATCCGTCGGGCGATGTCACAAGTTGCCAGTCTTGCGATTTTACTGTGTAGGTGTAGTACTTCCAAAACATTCCTTCGCCCGGAACTCCCTGAGGACCTTGTGGTCCCATAGGACCCTCGCAGGAAAATAAAGTCAAACTCAATATAACCAAGAATAAAAACTTTTTCATAATTCTATTTAATTAATGGTTTCATGACAAACATAGCGAAAGGTGAGTGCAGGGGCAAACGGAAATCATATTTCCGAATTGGCTCTGCCGAACCGTATCCTATATTCTACAAATATAGATAAAGTATTTCAAATATAACAAGAAGTCTCAAAAAACGGTTCTGATTTCAGATATTTTTATTTTTTATGATAGTTGAATGGACCAATAATATTTTATGTGAAAAATATAGGGCGTAGCTATTTGAAGTATCTTTATGTTATAAAATGCTTATGCTCCTGTTTTAGCTCCTGAATAATTCGTACCTTTGTATCGTAATTGTGAAATTAGAGATTATGGCAGAGCGTAATTCGCCGTTGATACTTGGAACCGAGCCGATTGGCAAGTTGTTGATTCAGTATTCTGTACCGGCTATTATAGCGATGACTGTTACATCGCTATATAATATTATAGATAGTATATTTATAGGTCATGGGGTGGGTGCATTGGCTATCGCAGGTTTGGCAATTACTTTCCCGTTGATGAATTTGGTGGTCGCTTTTTGTACATTGGTCGGTATAGGCGGTGCTACTATCAGTTCTATTTTTTTAGGTCAGAAAGATAAAGTGCGAGCAACGGAGGTCGTACATAATGTTTTGATTATGTGTATAATCAATGCTGTTTGCTTTGGCGGTTTGACTTTTTTATTTCTTGATTCCATATTATTGTTTTTCGGGGCAAGCCACGATACATTGCCTTATGCTCGTGATTTCATGCAAGTAATTTTACTGGGGACTCCTATAACTTATGTGTTTATAGGGCTGAATAACGTAATGAGGGCTACGGGGTATCCTCGTAAGGCAATGTTTTCGTCATTGTTGACTGTGGGGTGTAATATTATTTTGGCTCCGATATTTATATTTTCATTCGATTGGGGAATACGGGGTGCAGCGTTGGCAACAGTCGTGTCTCAGACTGTCGCTATGGTGTGGGTGCTCGTTCATTTTGCGAACAAAAAAAACTTTATTCATTTTGACCGTCGGTACTCCCGGTTGAAAGTGCGGGTAGTCGCTAAAATATTTTCCATAGGCATGTCTCCTTTTTTGATGAATGTTTGTGCCTGTGTGGTGGTGATTTTTATTAATAATGCGTTGCAACATACTGGTGGAGATTTGGCTATCGGTGCTTATGGTATTGTGAACCGTACTTTGATGTTGTTCGTTATGATCGTTATGGGAATCACACAGGGAATGCAACCTATCGTGGGGTATAACTATGGAGCCAAGCAATATGAACGTGTTCGCAAAACATTGCGATATGGGATTACGGCGGGTGTGGTCGTTACTACGGTGGGCTTTGTATTGAGCGAATTATTCCCCCATGCTATCGTGGCGATGTTTACAACCAGCGAGGAGTTGGTCGATTTGTCTGTGACCGGTCTTCGTATCAGTTGTGCCATGTTCCCGTTTGTCGGTTGCCAGATTGTAATTTCCAATTTCTTTCAGTCGATAGGTAGGGCTCCGGTATCTATATTTTTATCCTTATCGAGACAACTGTTGTTTTTATTGCCGTTGTTGTTGATTTTACCGACTTACTGGTCTACGAACGGAGTTTGGTTGAGTATGCCTATCTCTGATTTTATCGCATTCGTGATAGCGGTTATGGCCCTGTGGATACATCAACGGAAAATCAGACAAAAATTTCAAACTGTTCAATCTTAAAAAAATAAAGCTATGAAAAAAAGATTAACTATCGCGCTAGTGGCGCATGATAATCGTAAGGCCGATATGGTAGAGTGGGTGAAACATAATGCCGAGTTGTTGTCTCATCACCATTTGGTTTGTACAGGTACTACCGGCCGATTGATTAAGGAGGCATTCGACGAATTGAATATTCCGGCCGATGTGACTTGTATGAATTCGGGTCCGTTGGGGGGAGATGCCGAAATTGCCGCATTGGTGGTTCGTCATCAAGTCGATTTGGCTATCTTTTTGATCGATGATTTGAATCCTCAACCACACGAGGCCGATATACAGATGTTGCTTCGTCAGTGTAGAGTACACAATGTGCCTATCGCTTGCAACCGATACAGTGCCGATTTGATGATTACCAGTACTTTGTGGGACGATGATTCTTATAAACCCACAGAACCGAAATACGCTTATTTTCAAAGGTGAGGTTTGAGCATGTGATATAACAAAAGGCGATAGAGATACGGTCTATCGCCTTTTGTATATAACTACCCTTCGATTTCACTTAGTTCGAGCCAGCGTAATGTCTTTTCATCGAGGTTTTCGTTGATTTCCGGCAATCTTTTGGATTGCAGTGTGAGTTCCTCTATGCTTAGGGTTCCGCTACAAAGGTTCGTTTCGATTGTTTTTTTCTCTTCTTCCAGCGCCGCGATTTCCATTTCTAATTGTTCCAGCTCTTTTTTCTCTTTAAAAGAAAGGCGTCGTCGGGTATTGTCAGATGTATTTCTTTTTTCGGCAGTAGTCTTTTTATTGTTTTGCTTTGCTTTTTCTGCCTGTTCGCTTTTAGCCTTTTGTTCCTGTGTTTCTTTCCATTCACGATAATCGGTATAGTTACCGGGAAAGTCTTTTAGTTCTCCGTTTCCTTTGAACACAAGTAGGTGATCTACTACTTTATCCATGAAATATCGGTCGTGGGAGATGACAATGAGACACCCTTTGAAGTTACGGAGATAATCTTCAAGGACGTTAAGGGTAACGATATCCAAGTCGTTGGTCGGTTCGTCCAGTACCAAAAAATTGGGATTACTGATGAGTATCGTACATAAATATAGGCGTCGGCGTTCTCCTCCACTTAATTTATATATATAGCTGTGTTGTGTCTCGGGGGTAAAGAGAAAATGCTGCAAGAATTGAGATGCGGACAGCTTACGTCCGTCGCCAAGTGAAATTTCTTCTGCTATATCTCTTACGGCATCGATGACCTTCATCTGTTCATTAAAATGTAACCCATCTTGGCTATAATAGCCGAACTTTACCGTTTCTCCTATATCGAATCGTCCTCGATCGGGTTGAATTTCACCGACGAGCATTTTGATGAAGGTCGATTTTCCGGTTCCGTTGTTACCTACGATACCCATTTTTTCATAGCGGGCAAAAGTATAATCGAAGTTCTCGATTATTTTCAGGTCTCCGAATGTTTTACAGATACCTTTTGCCTCGAATATCTTTGAACCGATGTATGACGATTTTACTTCGAGCCGTACTTGCCCGTCTGATTTTTCTTGACGGGCTTTCGCTTGTAATTCATAAAAAGCATCCACACGGTATTTTGCTTTTGTGCCCCGGGCTTGCGGCTGTCGCCTTATCCAGTCCAACTCGGTCCGCATTAAATTGCGGGCCCGGTCGATTTCGGCATTATGTATTTCTATGCGCTCTTCCCGTTTTTCAAGATAGTAGCTGTAATTACCGTTATAGTTGTATAGTGTATGATTGTCGATTTCGACAATTTGATTGCATACTCGATCAAGAAAATAGCGATCGTGCGTGACCATCAATAGGGTTATGTTGGTGCGGCGTAAAAATTCTTCCAACCATTCGGTCATATCGATGTCCAGATGATTCGTCGGTTCATCGAGAATGAGCAAGTCGGGTTCGGTAATTAAGACATTGGCTAACGCCAGTCGTTTCAGTTGTCCGCCGGACAATTCTTTTACAGGCTGATCGAAGTTATTGATTTTGAGCTGCGAAAGAATTTGTTTGGCTCTTTGCTTGTAATCCCATGCCTTGTAGTGGTCCATGCGGTCGAGCAGTTCTTGTAGGCCGATAGGATCATCGGTTTGTAGGGCCTGTTCGTATTCGGCTATTAAACGAACAGTGTCATTGTCGGACTGGAAACAGGCTTGTATAACTGTGAGTTCTGGCGGATAGGAGGGGGATTGTTCCAAGTATCCTACCCGTAAATTATTCCGGAATACAATGTTTCCACTGTCATAATTTTCTTTCCCCGCCAGAATATTCAGTAAAGTCGTTTTCCCCGCTCCATTTTTGGCAATTAATCCTATTCGGTCTCCTTCACCGATACCTAACGATATATTTTCGAAGAGAATCCGGTCTCCGAAAGACTTTGTGAGATTTTCTATTTGTAAGTAGCTGATCATTACTTTGTATTAAATACCAGTCAAATTTACGATAAATGTTGTGATTGGACAAATGGGAAAGAGCAGTCTTCATGAAAGTTTTAACGATTTAGGGCGTAATAGAAAAATTGCGCGAGTGCTTTGCATTGTTAATTTATTCTTTTTTCGAATTCTAAGGCTTGTATCGGGTTAAAAATCTTTTTTGTCAAAAAAATAACCCTAAAAAGTTTGAGTTTAAGAATAAAGTTTTACCTTTGCAAAGTTTGATTGTGCTCAATGATACAAAAGTCTTGAGTTTTACCAATCTTGTTATCCTATCTATCTACCTGAAACACAACACACAAACGCCGACATTATCCGTTATTGCAAGACTGTTAAGCATTTGGTCGGAAGTGCAGAGTCTTGCGGGAAAAATCCATTTTTTTAGATAATAGGTTTGAATGAAGATTCCCACGCCATGTTGGAAGTGTTCAGAGGCTTCATAGCTTTTCTGTAAGATTTTTTGTAAAAAAAAAGTCGCTTATATTTGTCCATATGTAAAATATACTTTACATTTGTGCCATAGCTATATCTTTTATCGATTACTTAAAATAATTGTTATTATGGAAAAAATCTTTTTGTTGCCTAATGGCTTTAAGAAAGTCGGCTGGATTATTCTGGTTCCAACATTTGTGCTGGGAGTACTGATGACGATAGACGGTTATAATGGTTTTCCATCTTTCTTGCTACCCGAATGGATTCCTTTGGCTATGAAAAGAGTACTGACTTCGGATTGGGTTGGAAAAATATTGAATAATGTCGCCATTATAGGCATTTGCTTGGGTTGTTTATTTGTGGCATGTTCACGTGAGAGAGTCGAAGATGAATTAATCGGGCGGATAAGATTGAACTCGTTGTTGATAGCCTTGTATATCAATTCGTCTGTTTTGATTATTTTATCTCTTTTTTGTTACGAGCTTCTGTTTTTGAATGTCTTGGTCTTTAATATGTTTACGAATATTATTATTTTCTTGATTGTCTTTGAAATGAAATTGTGGAAACTTAAAAAGTCGTTGAGAGATGAAGAATAGAATACGAGTGGAGCGTGCCGAACTTCGTATAACCCAGCAGCATTTGGCCGATGTAGTAGGGGTGAGCCGACAAACCATCAATGCAATCGAGACTGGTAAATTTGTGCCTTCTACGGTGTTAGCGTTGAAAATAGCCCAAGTATTCAATAAATCGGTAGAGCAAGTTTTTCAACTGGAACCAAGTGACTGAAATGGAATGTTCTGTGAAGAACAGGGAATTTGGATAAACGAGAAAAGCCTGTCGCATGCGACAGGCTTTTTATTATATTATAGAGGATCGTATCCCGCTTCTCGGGCTAATGATTTGTCTTCGTTTACTCCCGATCCCAGCGTTGTGAGCATGTCGCCCATCAATAGTCCGTTTACTCCGGCCGATAGTGCTTGCTTTTGTGTTTCTCTGGATAATCTCGCCCGCCCTCCGGCAAACCGAATGAACGTCCGTGGCAGTATGAATCTGAAAATTGCGATTGTAACTAAAATCTCCTCGTCGCTGATGGGGGGCATGTGTTCCAAAGGTGTTCCCGGTATGGGATTCAAGATATTCATGGGAACCGAACAGACCTCTAATTCTTTTAGTTCAAAAGCCAATTCGATGCGTTGTTTCATAGTTTCTCCCATACCGATGATTCCACCGGAACAGATTTCCATTCCTAACTCTTGGGCTGTCCGAATCGTTTCTTTTTTTTGCTCAATGGTATGTGTGGTACATAGCTCGGAAAAATAGGACGAGGCTGTTTCTAAGTTGCAGTGGTAGCGTTTTACTCCGGCGGCTTTCAGCTTTTCTAATTCTTCTCGTTTCAATAGTCCCATAGAGGCGCAAAGGTGTAAGTGGGTTTCTTCTCCCATTTTTCGATAAATATCGCAGAAATAGTCTATTTCCGAGGCTTTTATCCTTCTCCCACTGGTGACCAAAGACAATCTTTTTATTCCTTGTTGTTCGTTTAAACGGGCAATGGATATAGCTTCATGTATGGGTATAGCGTCGTATGTTTCTATTTGGGTGTGATGATGGGCCGATTGGGCGCACCATTTGCAGTTTTCGGGACAATGACCAGAACGGGCATTGATGATCGAGCAAGTATCGAGCGTTTTATTACAGAATTTTTTACGGATTTCGTCGGCAGCAGCATATAGGTCCGAACGAATGGCTTTTTGTGCTAATTCTAATGCTTCGTCGGGGGTAATTTCTCCGCCGGCAAGTATACGCTCTTTAATTTTTTGCAACATAATTCCTTTTTTGTGAATGGGCTATTATTTATAGGATACAAATGTAAATTTTTTTAGGAACAATACAGGTCGAGACTTCTATAAAATTATGGAGAAAAAATTTATTGTGAAATATGTTTTTTTTAATTGTTTCGTTTCTAGGTAGATAGAAAATTTTGTGCATTTTTTTGTGGAATGCTATTGTTATCTAAGAAAAAATATCTACTTTTGTGCCCGGGTAAGTCCTATACGGCCAGCTCCCTGTGAATCCCCCAGGGTTTGACCGCAGCAAGGGTAGCCGGTTGTAGCGGCGCGATGTAGATAGCTTACCCACCTGCCGATATAGCTCAGTTGGCCAGAGCACGTGATTTGTAATCTCGGGGTCGTGGGTTCGAATCCCTCTATCGGCTCAAAGGACACTCTTTTTAGAGTGTCCTTTTATTTTTAGATTTCAGGCATTCTTCTTTTGGAATATCGGGGCTCAGTCGATTTTTAGGTTCAGTAGAAAATTCATGGGGATAGCCCTAAATGTTAGTGAATGAGGGTTGATTTTGTTATTTTCACTGCGGGTATTTTCTAACCCCTCCGTCACTACGTGCCACCTCCCCTATATTTTGCTACGCAAAACACAGAGGAGGAGGTTTAATACCCTTCTATCTCATTATTTATCGAATGAGACGGATCGTATTTGTCCTTCTCCCCTGCCATGTCCAGTGGCATTGAGGGGTGTGGCGCAGCCATAGGAGAAGTGGCACGAAGTGACGGAGGGATTGAGAAGATATCATATAATCTTTGATTGAGGAGTTAGATGTATAAAACGGGTAATCCCCATTAATTATCGACAGAGCCGGAATATCCAAGAACTTTAATTATTTATATGTGTTTAAATTACAACTATTGTTGTTAAATGTCTTGGTTATGAAAAGATTCGCATTTTATCTCCTTCCTATACTATTGTGTTTTGCAGTAGGATTGTCGGCCAGTTATTTTCAGTCTAATTCTATTTCTGAGTGGTATCCATTGCTGAATAAACCGGCTCTTACTCCGCCTAATGGAGCTTTTCCTATTGCATGGAGTATCATTTATATTTGTATGGGACTTTCATTGGGGCGCTTGATAGAAAGGGGTGCGAATAAAACCTTGTCGGTGTTATGGGGGATACAGTTAGTCGTTAATTTCTTATGGAGCTTATTATTTTTCGCATTTAGAAATCCGTTTTTGGGATTGATAGATATTTTATTACTCGATATTTTAGTGTGGATTTATATATCAAGGGCATATCGAAAAGAGAAAGCGGCGGCACTGTTATTTGTGCCATATTTCTTATGGCTTCTTTTGGCTACATATCTTAACGGATATGTATATTTGTACAATTAAAAAATTCTTCTTATGGAAATAATACATGATTTGTCGAGAAAACAGTTTCAGACTGTCGCTGACGGGAAAACTGCATACGTGTCGTATGATCTTGTCGATGGTTGCTTGAATATAGAACATACGATTGTCCCCCGGGAAATCGAAGGGCGGGGTATCGCTGCCGCTTTGGTGAAGGCTGCTTATGACTATGCGCTTGACCATGACTTACTTCCGGCTGCGACATGCCGGTATGCGACAGTCTGGTTGGATCGGAATCCTCAATACAAAGATAAGGTTTCGTCTATGAAATAGTTTAGCGGTCTTTTCAGCAAAAACCGATTCTATTTCTAAGAGTCTGTCTTTCATCTATTTCAAAGCAAGCTACATCGGCATGTGTGATTCTGTTTCGTGAAAATTTTATGCCCGCCTCACCGAGTCGGAGATAGGCGTTTTGCATAATGGTTCGCGATATGATTTTCATGGTTCGGGCGTTTGCATAACAAGAATATTGGTCGGAACAAAGGTATTCTATGTAATGCTGCATGATACTTTCTGCTTTTTGTTCAAAAGAGAAATCTTTGTCCGATAGCATTTGTTTCAGGATTTCGAATAACTCTTCCGAGGTATAGTCTTCGAAAATTAAAGTGTGGTCGACTTCGTGAGCGCCGTTATCAATTAACTGTTCTACCAAATCTTGCCGGGGAGCCCGGTTCTCGGCAATGATGAGAGCATGAGCTCCGGGCATGGCAGAGGTGTATCCTGCTAACTTGATTCGTAGTTGTTCGCTATCAAATGTGTTGTATGCATTTTTGAATTTCGGAGAGTCTCCATCGATGAATAAAAGTCCCTGTCGTGACTTTTTCATGGCATCTTGTAGAACTTCGTCCACTTTATAGTCTGGGACATTGTAGAGCTGTTCTCCTTTTATTTCTATAAATTGTCCGTTGCCGAGTATGTTCATGGCTTTCAGTAAGTCGGACATAATTTCAGCGACTGTGCTTTTTCCGGTTCCTGTATTTCCAGCAAAGCTCCATTTCAAAGGGATTTCCCCAAAGAAATTTTTTCCGTTCTCGTGTAATAGCCGGGCGATCTTTACAAAGTTATGGATTGCGGCTTTTACATTGGATAATCCGATCATTCTGTCGAGTCGGGTTAAGCATTCATCTATGGTTTGTTCATCGAATTTCTCCGAAGATATGATTATTTTTTCATCGGTATTATCGGGTATATCTTCTTGTTCGATGGTGACGAGCGACCGTTTGTCGGGATTCCCCGAATCGTATATTCCGCTTTGAGCCAAACGAGTGGCCATAGCCGGAAGTATTTTCGAAGAGATAAGTCTGTTGACATAGCGGGCGTTCCCGAAATGGCGGTCTCTGTTTCGATGGTCTTTTTTTATCAGTTCTAATAGAGTTTGACGAGCAGAGTCGGTTATTTCGTACCCTTCGCGTTGTATGGTGAGGTCGGCTATCTCCAATAATTCTTCGGGTGAATAATCTTCGAAGTGAAATGTAAAAGGAAATCGGGATTGCAAGCCGGGGTTCGATTCCAAAAGCAGTTTCATTTCTGCCGGATATCCGGCGAGAATAACGATTGTCCCGAAGTTGTCGTCCGACAGTTTCGGTAATAATGTTTCTATGACTCTGTTTCCGAAGTCGCGTTTGTCTCCATCTTTGTCATTGGTAAACAGACTGTAAGCCTCGTCTATGAAAAGGACCCCTCCTTTGGCTGCTTCGATGGCAGCTTCGGTTTTTTGTTCGGTCTCTCCCAACCATTTGCCAACCAATTTGCTCCGGTCGGTACGTATGACGTGACCTTTTTCGAGTAACCCCATTTTGTGGAAAATCTCACCGATGAAATCGGCAACGGTTGTTTTCCCTGTTCCCGGGTTTCCAGTAAAGACCATGTGAAGGGGTGGTATCGAGGCTTTTAACCCGGCTCTTTTGCGTGCGGCCAATAGTTTTACATAGTTGAGATGTTCGGCAATGCTCTGTTTCAGATTGTTTAGCCCGATCATCTCTTGTAAAGAGTTCATGGCATCTTTTTCTTTTGTCGGGTCTATCTCTTTTTTTTCTCCGATCGGGGGGCGTGTCTGTATGTTGAATAGATTATATTCTCCTTCTTCTTCGTTCCCAATGCGAAACGGAGCATTCAATACTTTTTCTCCTAAGAAATAGATCTCGACGGCATATTCTCCGTTTTCATAATCCGAGAAGTCGACGGGTTCTTGGAATGTCCATAGCCGGTTTCTTTCTTCGTCGTCTTGTGAAATGAAAGTTCCGACTGTTTCGTATTTGGTTAATCCGGTTTGTGTACGGATTTTTATTTCATATTCATACGATTTGTCCGTGTCTTTTAGTTTGCTTATCCCGCAGAATCCGATATAGTAGTTGCTATGTATACTCGGGTTTATGCTTGTGTAGGAGATGATAGGACGGTCTGGGTCGGGAGCGATGCTTTCGTTTTTGAACAATAGATAGTTGTTTACTTCGAAACATTCGTCGTATTTCTGGGGCAAAGATATAAAAGTCGCGCTTTTGGTTGTATATTCTTCTTTGTCGGAGAGTCGGGATAGGCAGTAAATCCATGAGCCTTCTCTGTTTTCTCTTTCAGGAAGAGCGAAATATGCCGATGGACTGGCGTAGTTTTCGGTGTCGATCGGCATGGAAATTTGAGTTTCTATGTAGGAGCTTCCATCGGGGGCAATTAGTTCTGCTAAAAAAGTTTCGTCCCAAGCATCTATTGTAGCAGATTCGTTTTGTCCTATGCATTCTGTCGAAATGAATAGATATTCTCCTTCATCAGTACTGAATTGTGTGCGTAGTGAATCTCTGGGTATTTGTTCTTTTGTGTCGCATATGGAGAAAAAAGTATTTTTAAAGATGATATGATGGCTGGTATTAGACGGGGAATTATCGCTTTCTTCTTCATCTTCCGTCTCCTCTTCTGATAATTGACTTTGAATAAACTCGTCGAGTAAACGATCAAATTCGTCGTCCGGTAAATCATTTTCGTTTTCGGCTTGCAATTCACTATTGGATAATGAATCCAATACAGATTCGGTTTCGTCGATATTATCTTTGATAGATTGTAGCAGCTCTTCGAGGCGTGCTATTTTTTTGTCCTTTTCGTCCATAGATCGGGTGTTTTCCGGTATGAGTTTGTGGGGCGAAGATAGTTATTTGTCATTAAAGAGGCAAATCGGTAACTATCGAATAAATTCTATCAGTTTGTATTTCGCATCCCATGTAATTAAAAACAGGATAAATTTTCAAATTTTATCCCGTTTTTAATGTGCGTGCTTGGCTATGAAAATTTTTAGAAAATTTCTGTAACGATACGAATGTCGCTTCTGTCGGTAAATTGTAACGTGAACCAGATCTTCCCTGCATCGTTTACTTTTTCTATGGAAACCGTGCAAGCTTCGTATTGTATGGGTGTATTGTCATTGTCACGGGTAGCCATGATTCCGTTGTTTAAAATCCCTTTTTGGGAAAAATCGCCTTGTGCAGAAAATCGTAAAAGTTTCCCTGTTTCGACATAAGTAAATCCATAGGAGCGTGTCGATTTGTCGGTCGGAGAGCCGGTTATATCCATGCCGGGCTCGCAGCTCACTTGGAGTCCTGCCGTTTCTTCCGTTTTGACGGTCGAGCCGGATATCCATGATTCTATTCGGGGCGTGGAGTCGATAGTAAAGCCCATTTGATAAGAGTTTGCCGAAATGGTAAACGAGTAGTTGTGGCTTTCTCCTGAGTCGAGGATAACGGTTAGAGTCGCTTTCCCTTCTTTAATAGCTGTCACTGTGAGTATTTTTCCCGACAATTCATAAGAAATCGCGGAGTTATTGGTCGTTATGGTATAACTTGTCGAGTTGGGTAGCTTGATAGATACCGACTCGTCTACCCGTAAAATAAAGTCGGTTGGTTGACTCTCGTTCTTATCGTCTTTACAGGCCGAAAAGAAAAGGAGGGCTGTTGCGATTGTTAGGATATAACGGATATATTTAGCTGCATTCATGATTGATGGTAATTTTTATTCTATGATTTGTACACGCATTTTCCCTGTTACGTAAGTAGTCGTGAATTGTATTGTGTGAAGCCCTGCGGACAATTCGGAAGGAATGAGATGTGTGGCCGGTTTTCCGTCCACAGTCCATTGTGTATCCAAGTTCATGTTTAGCATCAGGCGCACTGGTTCGTCGCTTTTCTTGTAGGTCGATTTTATGTCGATGATTCTTAAATAGGAGGCATCGGACAAGAGTACAGTTCCAGAAATGGTTATGTCTACGGGGGCAGATAATTCGTCGCTCGATAATCGGAGTGTCACATTGCGAGTCCCGATCGACCGGGGAGAAAAGGTTATGGCGAGGTTGATTCCGGTCGTGTTTAATTCATGAGCTGGCAGATTGGACATTCCCAAAGAAAAATCTCCCGAATCGTTATTCAATAGTTTTGCTGTAATATCTGTTGTCAGATTTTTCCCTTTGATGTATATCTCTTTATCTTTCGATGTTTCGGTTCCGATGTATCCGAATTCGATTTTGTCGTTCGATATACTGATACTTGGGGCGGAGGTGGATTGTCCCGAAAAACTGAATTCATAATTTGTCGAGTCGCCCCAGATATACTCTACCATATTGGGATAGTCTATGAAAGGATTTCTGTTTCCTTGAAAACTGTATACGGCGTTGTTGCGGTCTATTTCTTTTTGACTGACAGGGTCTTGTCGATGCCATTTCAGTAATAGGGACTGTCCATAGGCATTCAGTGTGGGGTAACTGTTTTGAGCGAACATGGATAGGGCAGAAGATTTCCATGAGTAGTCTTGATAGCAGGTCACGAAGTATAAATACATGCGGGCGAAGTCGCCTTTGTATTCGTCTGCGGGCTCGAACAGGTTGGTCGCTCTACCGTTGGCTTGTCCGGTTCCCACTTTGGTAACACCATTGTCGAACAAAGGAGAATCGACCTCTCCCAATGGATAATTGCTTTTAGCCGTGTTGGCAGCGGCATCGGAAGGCGTTAGGTGGTGTAAATCGTAGGAACCGTCGTATTTAAATCGGGTAAGAGGAGTGGCTGTTTCATCGTAAGCATCTCCCCACCAACTTTTGGGTACGCTGTGCTCGATGTTCATGCCTTTCGTTGCTCCTGCTCCGTTCGAAAAGTTATAAGAGTTGTTGGAATACATATCCCATACTTTTCCGTTGGGACGGACATCACTTTTTTTAAAGACTGTCCATGTACATGCTATTTGGTTGTAATCGCGAGACCCATAGGGAAGCCGGGTATGGTTTTTCAGGAGATTATGTAGCTCTGTTTTTAGTTCAGCGCCGTTTTTCCCTTCCAGAGAGTTGGGATAATAGTCTCGGGGCATATCGGCCAGCAAAGAGAAAATAGAACCGCATATAGCGGTGAAAATCATTACATATCGTTTATTCATGCTGCTTTAATAAAAAGGGGTTCAAAGGTAATCAGAAACAATGGAACAGCCAAGTCTTTTATTTGTTTTAGGTTTTCTTATTGTTTGGCACTCTTTCTTTTCGATATATATTGTCGATATTATCTCTATTTTTGGCTTTTTCCCACATAAATATTGCCGCAAAAGTGATACCTTTGTAGCCTATATGTACATTGGAAAACGATATTTTGATGGAGAAGAATAATACACAAAAGGGAATCGTTCAATTCGCTATGGAGGCGGGAGCCTATATGGGGCTCTATTTCGTGGTGAAATTTATATTTGCTGTGTTGAGTTTGAATTATCCTTTTTGTAATGTCGTTTCTACTATAATGTTGCTATTCGTCCCGTTGGTAGTTTTCTTCATGATGCGTAGGTTCAGTAATCAAAATGAAGGAGGCAGCTACTTCTCTCAATTGTGGATGATGGGTATTTTGCTTTTCTTTTTTGCCTCGCTTATCAGTGGTTTGGCACAGTATATTTATTATGTTTATATCAATCCAGAATATATAAAATCTCAGCTTTCGGCTGCTGTAACTTTGTTGGAATCATTGAATATGACAAGTGACCCTTCATTGTTGGAGGCTGTAAAAACCGGTTTGGAACAGGGGAATATTCCGTCTCCTATGGCAGTCGTTATTCAACAAATGTGGGTGAATGTATTTTTCGGTTCTTTATTGTCGGCAGTAATGGCATGGCTCGTTTCTGTTTGGTTTAAGTCAAGTAAAACAAAGAAATAGGAATATGGATATTTCGGTAATAGTCCCTTTATATAATGAGGCGGAGTCACTTCCTGAATTGACTGCGTGGATCGAGCGGGTAATGGAGGAAAACAAGTTCTCGTATGAAATTTGGTTTATTAACGATGGGAGTACCGATGACTCTTGGCAAGTGATTGAGTCGTTGCGAGAAAAAAATTCTCGTGTTAAGGGTGTGAAATTCCGGCGGAACTATGGCAAATCTCCGGCGCTTTATACCGGATTTCAAAGAGCCGAAGGCGATGTCGTTATTACTATGGATGCCGATTTGCAAGACAGCCCCGATGAAATCCCCGAATTGTATCGTATGATTGCGGTCGAGGGGTATGACCTCGTTTCGGGCTGGAAGAAAAAGCGTTACGATCCGTTATCCAAGACTATACCCACTAAATTGTTCAATGCGACAGCTCGTAAAGTGTCTGGTATAAAAAATCTGCACGATTTTAATTGCGGGCTGAAAGCGTATAAAAAAGAGGTGATAAAAAATATAGAGGTTTATGGCGATATGCATCGTTATATTCCTTACTTGGCTAAGAATGCCGGATATAATAAGATTGGGGAGAAGGCTGTCCATCATCAGGCTCGCAAATACGGTAAGACGAAATTCGGATTGGATCGTTTTGTAAACGGGTATCTCGATTTAATTACGCTATGGTTTTTTTCGCGTTTCGGGGTAAAACCTATGCATTTTTTCGGGCTGTTGGGTAGTTTGATGTTCTTTTTAGGACTTATTTCTGTCATTGTTGTGGGGGCGAATAAGTTATATTGTTTATATAATGGTTTACCGTATCGGCTAGTAACCGATTCTCCTTATTTCTATTTGGCGTTGACAGCTATGATTTTGGGTACTCAATTGTTTCTTGCCGGTTTTTTGGGAGAACTTATTTCTCGAAATTCGAGTGAAAGAAATAATTATCAGATAGAAACCGAATTTAAGTAATTAACGTAAGTCTTGAATTTATGAACGGTTTGAAAGAAAACGAATGTCCCGATTTGCTTACACTGGTGAAGGTTAGGAGTTCGGTGCGATCTTTTAAGTCTTCGAAGGTCGAGCGGGCTAAACTCGAATATATTTTGGAGGTGGCTAGACTGGCTCCGTCGGCTGTGAATTTTCAACCGTGGGCTTTTGTCGTGGTTCGTGACCCGGAAAAGCTAAAAGCTTTGTACGATTGTTATCCACGTGAATGGTTCGCGTCGGCTCCGATGTGTATAGTTGTTTGCGGAGACCATAGTACGTCGTGGAAGCGTTTGTCCGATAATAAGGATTTTTGTGATGTCGATATAGCGATAGCAACCGAACATTTAGTTTTGGCTGCTGCCGAACAAGGATTAGGTTCTTGTTGGGTTTGTAATTTTGACGTGCAGCGATGTAAAAAGATTTTGAATTTGCCCGATTTATGGGAACCTATGGTTCTTTTGCCGTTGGGCTATCCTGCCGAGGGTGTGGAGACGGAGAGAAAGAGGAAACCATTTAATGATGTGGTGAGATGGGAAGACTTTTGAGTTTTATCGAAGGAGTTCTATTTTTATGTGCGTGTTGCTTAGTTTTAAGTAACTGTGGCAGTAACGGTTGTGTGGATAATCGTAGTAGTATTCCTTTGGCTCAATTTTATTCTTATGATGCACAAGAGACGGCTTTGTCTGTCGATTCCATTTCAATTTTCGGTATAGGACAGCCAACCGATTCTATGTTACTCGATTCGGCGGTTGCCGTAACACAAGTTTATCTTCCGTTGCGGTTTACACAAGACTCGACGCAATATGTCATTCATTACGAACAGCAAGGTCTTTCGTCTCCTCGTTATAACGATACGCTCACATTTGTTTATCGGTCGTATCCCTATTTCGTGTCGATCGATTGCGGGGCGATGTATAATTTTGTTATCGATACGTGTCGGTATACACGTAATATACTTGACTCTGTTTCTGTGACAGTCCCGGAGATCACGAATAAAAATGTGGAGAGTATACGGATTTTTTATACAGTTCAAACCCAGACCCCAGATGAGGAGTAAAATTTTCATATTGTTTTTAGGGGTAATCTTTGCGTCGGTTGCGCAACGACGGGTGACACCTGTCGATCCAATAGCGAAAAGGGAAATTGTACCGGTGCAAACGGATAGTGTCGTTGCGGAGCCGGAAGAGCCAGAAATAAAGGGGTATCTTTATCCCTTGTTTAATGGTCTCTCCGTAAATGTCAACATTCTTGACGGGATCACAAATTTATTCGGACAAAGTTATGGCAATTATGAAATAGCGGCAGAATTGGATTTGCATAATCGTTTTTTCCCAGTATGGGAAATCGGGATCGGACATGCCGATAATACTCCCGAGGGATTGAACTTTACATACAGGAATAAAGCTTCTCTTTATAACCGTGTAGGAATGAACTACAATTTCGGATATAATAAAACTGCAATGAGTTTTTTCTATATCGGTATTCGGTATGGCTTTTCTTTTTTTACGTATAATATAGATAATATTTTAGTAGAGTCACCTTATTGGGGTGAGTCTGAAAAACTACAAATTACCGGACAGAAATCATGGGCCCACTGGGGTGAGCTGTTGGGAGGGCTTCGGGTGCAAGTGTATAAAAATTTTTATATGGGGTGGACTGTTCGTTATCGATTGATGTTCAGCCATAAAAAGAATACTTATTCTCAACCGTGGTATATACCGGGATTTGGAACGGATAGTTCTCCGTTTGGATTTACTTATACGGTAGGTTATCGATTTTCTTTCGGGAAAAAAGAAAAGAAAATAGAGTCTCAACCAGTTGCAGAATGACGATATGGGTATGTTGGAATCAATAGAGAAGATATTGCACGATGTTGCCGATCTATTTTCTGCCAATACGGAAGCATGGCATAATGTGGTTTATGTAATCTTGATCGTTTTGATAGCCATTTTGTGCGATGTGCTTTGTAAGTTGCTAATAAATAGATTGCTACTTCCAATCATTCGCCGTACAAAATTTGAATGGGACGATCATTTATATGACAAGAAGGTGGTGTCGAGGCTGGCTGCGTTGGCTCCAGCTTTTATTCTATATGCATTTTTGCCTTCGGCGTTTGATATAGAGAGTAGTTGGTATATACTTATCGATCGTATATGCAAGGTTTATATCATAGCTCTTATTCTTCGATTCTTGAATGGTGTGCTGAATGCATTTCTCGATATTTTTAATGGAAAGGAAAGTTTACGCCATTATCCCATAAAAGGTGGTGTGCAGACCATACAGGTTATCTTATTTTCAATTGGTTTTATCAGTATAATAGGAACAATTATAGATCAGTCTCCTGCTCGTTTGTTTGCCGGATTGGGTGCATCTGCTGCGATTCTCATGCTGATTTTTAGGGATACGATATTGGGGTTTGTAGCCGGAATACAGCTTTCGGCAAATAATATGTTACATAAAGGAGATTGGATAACGGCTCCGGCATATAATGCTAACGGTATCGTACAAGATGTGACTCTCAATACAGTAAAAGTTTTGAATTTTGATAATACGACGACCACTATTCCGCCATACGCTTTGGTGACAGGCTCTTTTACCAATTGGCGAAGTATGTTTGAAGGAGGGGGGCGTCGTATCTCCCGGCAGATACTTTTGGATATAAATAGTATTTCTTTTCTCCGTGAAGAGGATTTACTTCGATTTAAGGATCATTTTTTGATCGGTGAGTTCGTTGTTCAGCGGTTACACTCTATTCAACAGGCTTGTAACTCTGGAAATTCTTTTTTGGCAGAGGAACTTAGGGTTACGAATAGTATGTTGTTCAGAGTTTATTTGGAAAACTATATACGTCAAATGGGAAAATCCAATCCCGATATGCTTTATATGGTACGTTATCTGCCTATGGCGGAGCGAGGACTGCCAGTAGAACTTTACTTGTTCTCTGCGGAGAAAACATGGAAGATGTATGAGGCCGTTGTAGCAGATTTGATCGACCATACCATAGCCGTGACAGCCGAGTTTGGATTGCGTTTGTATCAATCACCGGGAAGTTATGATATACAATGCCTTCGGGAAAGAGTAAATCAAATATAGGAAAAATGAGAAATTCTAGACGATATGTTTTTATAATTACTTGTAATGTAGAAAGTTATTTTTATTTACAGTTTATAGGTTAATATTTATGAACGATTGTTTGTGCATATTAATTCATAGAAAAAAATTAAATGATAATTAGGGTGTATTCTTATTCCTGCTTATATTTATTCCGTAGATTAAAAGAGCTTTGGTAGATATTTTTATAGTGCTATGATTTCTAAATATATAATAAGGGCTTTGTATAAGAAATATTCAAAACCTCCGCGAAATTTTTCCGAGTTGAATATCGATGAATTTGTATCTATTTGCGGCGATTCATACGGTATTACCGTCGACGATGTGTCTATGACATTCGGCCAGATGAGTGAAGATAATCCGTTTCGTACCATTTTGTTGCGTAACATATACGGTATAGAGAAATTCGAATATCACATGGCGTTGGTTTCTTCATCATACATTCTGTTTTTTAGTCGAGAAAGCTGTGATGTAACTGTTCATTTTAAGCCGGAATCAACCTCCTGGCTGAAACGTTTTTGCTGGTGGGTTAAATTCCGGCTTTTACATCTAAATTAATTAGTAAATAACGGGTTCTTTTTTGGCCGTTTCATTTTTCCATTTCTGGGCATATTCTTCCAGTGTATGTCCGATAATTGTCCCGATTTTTCGATAATTCATTTCATCGAGATTTGCTAACGATACTCGTATAGACCATCGAGGTCCATCGAATCCATCACCGTTCAGAACGACTACACCGGCTTCTTTGGCTAATCTAATGACAAAGTCGAGTGGTTCGTAATTTTTTTCGAGATACTCGGCAAAGTCTTTTCCATATAATTGGGTTGCCCATACCATAATATCGATTTCGGAATAGTACCCGGCCCGCAAGCTATCGGGAAGTAATTTGAATCCGGTCTTTTCCCACATGGCCGTCAGTCTATTGGTTATCATCTTCTGCAATTTGTTTTTGTATCTGTCTTGCATGTCGCAAAGAGAGAAGAGAGCGAAGAGTGACATTTGTATTTGTTGAGGAGTGGATAACCCTGCCGTGTGGTTAAGTGCTACCAACCTACTGTCGGCGACCAATCGATCGATAAATAAAATCTTGTCGGGATTGAGGTTGATACTATCGTATCTGTCGTGTAGTTCTTTTCGTTGTTTTTCGGGAAGAAGAGCTATTTGAGCATCGAATACGTTGTGGCGGGCAATAGCGATAGTCGCTAATCTCCAACCGGTGGCCCCGAAATATTTTGAGAAAGAATATACACAAGCCGTGTTATAGGGCAGTTCATACATAAGAGAACGGAAATGGGGCACGAATGTACCATATACATCGTCGGTTATAATCATGAGGCTGGGATTGTTTTCCCGTACGATTTTTATTATTCTCTTGTGGGTCGCTTCATCTAAACTGTATGAGGGAGGGTTGCTCGGATTGACCAAACAGAGCAGTTTTATAGAAGGGTCTTTTAGCTTATCTAATTCATTTTCGGGATATTGCCAAGTATGATAGCCTTCTTTTGTCAGTTGCGAGGCTTGTATATTGACTACGTCGAAATTAAATTCTTTTAGTTGGGGAATTTCGATATAAGGCGTAAAGATAGGAGTCATGAGAGCTATTCGGTCACCTTGTGATAACAGTTTATTTGCTTTCAGCGAATTGAAAAGATAACACATAGCAGCGGTTCCACCTTCTGTCGCGAAAAGATCGTAGTGGTCGGGAGGTGTTTGTCGGTCGCACATTTCTTGTATTAAATACTTTTCAACGATCAATTCGGTGTATTTGAGTATACGGTCTGGGTCGGGATATTGGTCGCCTATGATGCCATCTACCCATTCATGAATCAGATCATCGGCATTTATGCCTTCTTTCGTGAGAAACTGAACACTTTCGTTCAACAAATGTGCAGCCGGTGTTTTTTTGTGATGTTTGAGAAAATTTTCAAACCGTTTGGCTATTTCTTCTTTTTGAGGCATTCCGGCGATACCTTCTTCGGGAAGTTCAAATGTGAGTTTTGCTTCTTCGACAGCAAAAGTACCTAAGAGGAAAAAAGCCTCCCTAGCGACTGTGTTTATCCAATTAGGATTTCCCCGACCTGCATTTAAGAATTGGCAGACGGCTTTCTGGTCGCACTCTTTGGCATAGGAAATTAGATCGTTTTTTATTTCGAAGGGACTCATCTGTTCCAGTCCTTGTTCGAATCTTTTGCCGTAATCGGCCATGGCACGAGGCAGTTTTTCTTGACTTTTCATAATTGTTACGAGTATTTGTATATATATGTCTTTTGTTTATGCAGAGAGAAGGACTAAGACGACGCCCCCTAAAATGAGCAGAGTATTACCGATAGCATAAGTTACCGTGTATCCCATAGCCGGTAACGTGCTTCCAAGACTTTCTTGGATAGCTCCCAACGCCGCAGTTGTGGTACGGGCTCCCGCGCAGCAGCCTAAATTTATAGCTGGTCGGAATTTGAATATTTTCGCACCGATAAGCAATCCTAATAATAACGGTATTGTAGTGGCTAAAACTCCGGCAATGAATAGCATGAAACCAGCTTCACGGATTCCGGACAGGAACGTGGGGCCCGCGGTTATTCCTATAACAGCGATGAACATATTCAAACCTAAGTTATTGAATATCCAAACTGCTGGTTCGGGAACTCGTCCGAAGGTCGGGTGTTTGGTTCGTAACCAACCGAAGAATAACCCAGAGAGTAGAGCTCCGCCACTTGTACTCAAACTGATAGGAACACCACCTAAATGAATGGTCAGAGCTCCGATGATACCACCGATGAGGATACCGAGACCTACGAATATCATATCGGTTTTATTGGTAGGCCGGTCGACATATCCTAAGGTGGGGGCTGTTTCGCTTATTTCTCGTTTTAGTCCTACGATTTCCAGTGTGTCGCCTTTATACAATACAGTTTTCGGATAGACCGGTATTTCTACGCCCGAACGCTTTATCTGTTTGATAATGATTCCGTGCATACAGGGTAACGAACGGAGATGACGAACCGTTTTTTTATGAAGTTCTTTGTTGGTAAGTAGTACGAAAATATCTTCCACGGGGAAGTCCAATAGTTCTGGATCGAAAATTTCTGGCCCTATCCAGCTTTCGTCTTCTATGATGGTTTCCCGTCGTCCGCTTAAAACCACTTCATCGCCTTGTTTAAGAACTGTTTTTTGGGTTATGTCGAGGACTTCTCCATCGATTCGGACACGTTCGACGAAGACTCTTCTTCCCATCTCCTTAATATGTTTTTCTATTTCTTTTACCGTTTGTGGAGTTTTGAACCAGTCCGATTCTATTTTGTAGGCCCTGAATACAACCGGTCGGTTGGCATTCATGAGTGCCGGATCGTTTTCTTCGTTGTCTTGTTTCAGTTCTTTTTCAAGTGCCCGGGTATCGTTTTTTACTTTTTCGAGTCCACCGAGTAACCGAGGACCGAGTGTACCTAAGATGTAAGCCGAGCCTATGGTTCCGAAAATGTAAGTGACGGCATAGCAAACCGGTATGATATTCAACCATTCTTGTTGTTTTTCTGCTGAAATTCCAAGAGTACCGATGGTGTCTGTTCCAACTCCGATGGCTGCCGATATGGTTTGTGCTCCGGCAAACAGACCTATGGTCATACCTGCATTATAACCCATGATTTTGGCAATTAAGTAGGTAGAGCCTATACAGACAATGCCGAATATACAAGCGAATATAACTTGATGGATTCCGTCGCTGCGTAAGGATTGGAAAAATTGAGGACCTACGCTATATCCGATAGCAAATAGGAATAGCAGGAAAAATACCGATTTGAGTGGACCGGGAATATCGATGTTCATTTGTCCTACCAATACACCTACTAATAAAACCGAAGTGACGGTTCCCAAAGAGAAGTTTTTGTATTTGAGACTTCCTATCCAAAAACCGATACCCAGAGTGAGAAAAATCGCCATCTCGGGATAGCTGCGGAAAAAATGAATGATTATATCCATATAGTTTTAAAATTAAATTAGGCTTTGTTATGTGGGGTATTTTTATTTATATGGATATAACAAGTTTCGGTGTGGATTGTTTTATTGTCGGAATATGATTATATGGTTCAGTAGAAAATCTGTGAGGGAGTCCTAAATTTCAACGATGAATTTTTTGTCTATAACCACGTTTCAGTCACTTCGATGAGAAGTCGGGAATGCTGTCATAGGATTTTGTAGAGTTTAATCTATTCGTCATAAGTGTTTAACCCCTCCGTCCTACGGACACCTCCCCTATATTTTGTTTGACAACAAAACACAGAGGAGGAGGTTTAAAATATATCTTCGATAGTGGCTTATAAATTCCCTGCTGATTTTCCACGGAGTCGATTATATTTGTAGAATAATTAAATTATGAAGCGATGGTTAAGATAATGGAGATAAGATTACCGCATTACGGGAGAGGGTATCATTTGATAACCCAAGAGCTTTTGTCTCGTCTCCCTCAGTTGCCGGAAAACGGCTTGCTGAACCTTTTTATCAAGCATACTTCGGCTGCATTGACAATCAATGAGAATGCCGATCCCGACGTCCGTTTGGACTTTGAAGCCTTCTTCGACCGAATCGTGCCCGATGGGGCTTCTTATTTTAAACATATATACGAAGGTGACGACGATATGTCGGCACATATCAAAGCATCTTTATTGGGAGCTTCTTTGACTATTCCGATAAGAGGCCGAGCCCTTGATTTGGGTACGTGGCAGGGTATTTATTTGTGTGAGTTCCGTAACGGCGGAGGTGCTCGTCGTGTCACCGTTACGATTGTAGAATAAAAAACGAGGAGAATACGAATACCGTATTCTCCTCGTTTTTATTGAATTGTCGTTTTTGTTACATATTGTTGTATTCGTCGTCCATATTCAGATCGGCAAATCCTTCTTCGTCGAGCTCCGAGGGATCGAAGGTTTCATCTCCGTAAAAGGTTTCATCGAAGTCGGAAGAATTATTTGCGGCATTCTTTTTTTCCAGTTCTTCGAAATCCATCGTTTGTTGGGGAGGATTGCCTTCCTTACGTGTGCAGACCGGGGTCTCTAAATCTTTTCCCGGTTCGATCTCTTTCAATTCCATAAAAAACATGCGATCGGTCATGTAATCGAATACAAAAACTAATCGTTGGCCTTCGTCTTCGATGAGGTCGCTTAGTTTTGTAGACGCCATGATCCACGTATCTTCGTCAGAATCTTTCCCCATGTCCATCAGGGTAATTTCTGTTTTTTTCTCCCAATCGTCGTCACAAATGAAGAATGAGGTCATTTGATCCTTAGAAAAGCCGACAGAATCGAGTATGGCATCGTGCAGTTCGAGAAAAGAAGCATCGGAATCGATGCATATTTCCCGTTTGAAATTGTCGACTTCGTCTGAAACAATTCTGAATTTATATATCATAATTTTTTTGTAATTAGGTTCTTTTTTTCGGTATGTAAAAGTACTAAAAATCTTTCTCCTGCCAAATAAAGCCTATAAAATTTCATGATTATAATCGATATTCAGGGAATAACTTGCGGATAAGTATAAAAGGTCGTTGTTATTTGAGGTTTGCATTTAGTCCTCAAAAAAAGGACGAGGCATATCAGAAAGATATGCCTCGTGTATGATGGAAAATCAGAGGGGTGTCTTTTTATATTTCTAACCCCTCTCCTCAGAAACTATCGTTTCTTCGGTGTCTCTCCTATACCACTTCGCAGCACCCTGTAATGCTACGGGATACGGCAGGGGAGAAGGGGGGAATACATCTCACCCTCCTCTGTGTTTTGTTGTCAAACAAAATATAGGCGAGGTAGCACGTAATGACGGAGGGGTTAACTCGTTTCGTATATTAGAAATTCCAGCCGACGCGTAACGATGGAGTCGCATGGAATCCAAATCTGCTTTGTAAATTAGAAGTAGTACCGTCTGTTTCGGTGGTCGTCGATCCTGAGACAGTTGTGGTAGTTCCTCTTTTGTAGTTCATAGAGTCGTAACCCAATCCGAGTTCGAATCCTAAATACAGGCCTTTGCACAGATAAACATCTACACCGGTAAATACATTTACGCCAAATCCCAGTCCGGGACGTTTGGACTCTGTTTTATCGTCGTTTTCGGTGTTGTCGGTTTTTGTTTTAGCGGTAGAAGTCAATAGGCCAATTTCACCGCCAACATACGGAGAGATTCTTTCGTATTTGGTAAAGTGATACTCAAAACCGGGCATAATCGAAAATGTGGTGATAGATTCTTTGCTGTTTCTTTCGTACTCTTTTTGGTCTGTCGGGCTTTCGTAATAGGTGACATCTTTATCGGTAGATGTGTTTAATCCCAGTTTCAAGCGAACAGCCATTTTTTCGTTTAAATGCAAACGAACTTTGGCGCCGTAGTCGGGTAATGAAAATTGTCCGTCAGTAGTAGCTCCGCCGGGCGAATAGTTCAATTCTGTCGAGAAACTCATGTTTTCGGGTTTGTACTTGTTTTGTGCGTTTACACTAGTCAGTACTACGGCTGCCATAGCTGCCACTAAGAAAATTTTCTTCATAACATTGCTTGTTTTGTTTTTCCTACTCTTTTGATGGTTTTCGGAGATTCCATTAATAATATAATTGCAAATATATTTAATAGATTCTAATTCTAAAATATTTTATTTAAAATAATGCAATAAAATTATATATTATAGTGTGTATGAGTTTGGGGACTTTTTTAACAAATCGCAAACATAACTTGCATTTGTCTCTGGTTTGCACTACATTTGCGGTGTCGAATGTGAGCTGTGGCTTTGTTCGATAACCTTTTTTTGATAAAAGCGTTTTTGCTTATCCTTTCATGGAAAATCGCCAATTTTCAATTCACGAAGGATAGAGCAGTCACAAAACGCTCATGCTTGCCTATACCACCCCAGCAAGGGGTGAGGTTATACCGGCAAGGCGTGGGGTGGGCTGTTTATTTCGTGAATGGGTGTTTGGCGATACCTCCGTGAAAATAAGCAGAATGTTCCCTACGCTTTTTTATTTTAAATTCGTTCGAAGGGGGACAGGACGATGTAGCAGGTATGAAGATAAAATGTATTATTTGTATCGTATTTCTCGTTTTTTCGATGGCAGCAGGCGGTACGATACAAGCGCAGAACGAAGCGGTCGGGTATGTAATTTCTGTCGAAGGCGAAAAAGTTTATATCGATTTAGCGGCCGGGAAAGTAAAGCCGGGAGATAAGGTGGCCGTTTATTCAAAAGAGGGCTATTTCATTCACCCGGTTACTAAGAAACGATTAAAGAGAGAACCGTCGCAAGTTGCTTCGCTCGAAGTCGTAAAAGTGTATACCGACTATTCTCTGGCAAGGGCCGTTCCGGCACAAAGTCTGTCGAAGGTAGAGGTGGGAATGTCCGTTCAATGTAATGCGATGTCCCAGTCGAGTCATTCGGAATCGTCTGGCGATGTATATGGGCCCCCGGCTGCTAAGGAGAATCGCCCTTCTGTTTTATCGGTCGATCCAGTCAGGACAACAGACGAAAAGGTCTCGGTATTTGTGGCTCCGGCACAGGTGAACGATGTGGTCGGTGTGGGGTATTTCGGAACGTATGTGTCCGATTTGTTGATGGAGCAATTGATGTTTTGCGACAAGGTTCGGCTACTCGACCGTACGGTGATGGGAATGCAAATGGACGAGACCGATTTGACCGGGAGCTACATAGATCCTAATACCGCGATACAGCGGGGAAAAATAGCCGGGGCTCAATATGTAATTCAGGTGACCATGCAGAAGCCCGATGTGGCCAATGTGAGAACGGGTATTCCTTTGGCGTCGATTATGGGGGCTTTTCAAGCCGGTTTCGGAAAAAATCTCGGAGCACAATACATGTCGAATGTGGAGGTGGCGACCTTGACAGCTTCGGTAAGTATTACCGCCCGGGTTGTCGATTTGCAGACCGGCGAGGTTTTGTTTATGAGCAGCGGGACGGGAAAAGCGAAAGGAAAGTCGCAGTTGTCGATGGAATACGGCGCATTGGGCGGCGCGCAGTTGAACGGCGGAGCCGATGGTTTCAAGCAGACGGTTACCGGTCAGGCGATACAGAAAGCGTTCATCGGGATAGGTCGTAACCTGAACCAATATTTCAATGGAGATGCCAAGAGCCGGGTAATGGGTAGCGCCAGCGGATTCGGAAATTATGGCGATGAGATGAAAGCCAGAGGTTTTAGTTTATATATGGGAACGGAGAAGATTTCCAAAGACGATGCTCGTATGTTGTTTGCCGACCGCTCTAACTTGTATTTTCGCTATAAATCTGCAAAGTCGAAGAGTAATTGGGGCTGGGGGTTGATGGCATTAGGACCTATCATTGTTGTTGGCGGATTTTTTATTGATATAGCATATGGGGGATATGGAGAAGTTACTCCTTATACGATTGCAGCCGGAAGTGCCCTTTTATTGGCGGGCGCAGGTTTGGAGATTGCATCTGCTGTAAGCATAAAAAAAATAGCCCGAGACTATAATACTATGAGTAAGCAGAGCGACTATGCCTGCCGTTTGAGTTTGGTCGCTCCTGCTACCGGAGGCTTGGGTGTGCGATTGACATTTTGAAAAATATTTACAGCATAAATAAAACAGATATGAGAAAGAGAAATAAGTGTGGATTGTTTTTGTCGTTGTGTATGGCGGTCGCATGGACGACACAAGCACAAACATCGGCAGACGGTTATGTGATTGCGGTAGAGGGAGATGACGTATATATCGATTTGGCAGAAGGAAAAATTGCAAAGGGGGATATATTGGAGGTCTATTCCAAAGATAGCTATTTTGTTCACCCGGTGACCGGCAAACATATCCTCAGAGAAGGGGAGCAGGTTGCATCGCTCGAAGTTGTGGAAGCCGGTAGCGATTATACCCGGACTCGATTGAGTGAACCATCTCTTTCCCCGTTGGAAGCCGGTATGGCGGTGAAACAGGGATTGGCAGTCATGTCGGAATCGCCAACAGAGGAACCTGTTCAGATGGCTTTGCCAACGCAAAGTATGGAAGCTGCTACGGCTGGGAATAATTCCTCCAATTCTTTTTCGGGAACAGATTCGAATATTCTTTCGGGTGAAGAGATACAGGCAAAAGGTTTAAGTCTGTATAGGGGAGCGCAAAAACTGACGAAAGAAGAGATAAAAGCCATTCGGATTGTACCTCTATATGATATATATAGCAAAGTAAGAAAACAGAATGCATGGGCATGGGTAGCTATTGGTTTTGGTTCTGTGGCGGTATGCAGTGGGGTTATCTCTTTGTCTACTGAAAGTGCTTCTGGGGCGATCGCTATCCCAACGATAATAGGAGCCGGAGCTGTTGTCGGTGGAGCTATATTGGTATCGCATGCCCGAAAGCAAATGAAGAATGCTGCCGCTCTTTATAATAATATGAGAAACGGGCTTATACAACAGACTACATCGTATGAATTGAGTATGGTTGTTCCCGAAACCGGTGGATTGGGATTGAGGCTGAACTTTTAACATGGGAAAATAAGAAAGAGCCGGTACATCACGTATCGGCCCTTTCATCTTTGATATAAATTGGTAGATATTATTATAGATATCCTTTAATGATACCCCGTTTTGAATTGCGGACGAACAATACGATTTCGTCCCGTTCTTTGGTTGCGGGCAGTTCTGCCTCGATACGTTCTATCGCGTCGCTATTATTCATGTCGGATAAGTACAAGTAACGGTAGATTTCTTGGATATTGCAAATGGTTTCGTTGCTGAAATTGCGCCGACGGAGCCCGATGGAGTTTATTCCGGCGTAGGATATGGGATTGCGGCCGGCTTTGATGTAGGGCGGTATATCTTTATTGATGAGAGAACCTCCTTGTACCATCACATGTGCGCCGATGTGGCTGAACTGATGAATGAGGCTCCCGCCGCCAATCACAGCGTAGTTGTCGATAATTACTTCTCCGGCCACTTGCGTAGCGTTGGATATAATGACGTTATCTCCGACAACGCAGTCGTGGGCGATGTGTGAGTAAGCCATAATCAAACAGTTGCTTCCCACTATGGTTTTTCCTTTGGCTGCGGTTCCCCGGTTTACGGTGACACATTCGCGCAGTGTCGTATTGTCGCCTATTTCCACGGTCGTGTCTTCTCCTTGAAATTTCAAGTCCTGAGGAATCGCCGAGATAACCGCTCCCGGGAATATTTTGCAGTTTTTGCCAATACGCGCACCTTCCAGAATAGTAACGTTGGAACCTATTTGTGTCCCTTCGCCGATGATTACATTTTTGTCTATGGTTACGAATGGTTCTATTACTACGTTATTCGCAATCTTTGCGTCGGGATGAACGTATGCTAACGGTTGTTTCATTTATTTGCTTTTTAGATTTATTTATTCTTGATAATCTGTGCCATGAATTCGGCCTCGGTGACAATGCGCTCGCCTACAAAAGCATATCCTTTCATATAGGCGCATCCCCGACGCACTTCGGTCATCAGTGATAAGTGGAATATGACGGTATCTCCCGGTACGACTTTCTGGCGGAATTTGACATTGTCTATTTTCATGAAATAGGTCGAATAGCGTTCCGGTTCGTCGACGGTGCTTAATACCAGCAAACCTCCGGTTTGAGCCATAGCTTCGACCAGAAGAACACCCGGCATAACGGGTTCGGCAGGGAAATGCCCTTGAAAGAAAGGTTCGTTACCCGAAACGTTCTTTACACCCACAATGTGGCGTGTCCCCATTTCGATAATTTTATCGACCAATAGGAAGGGATAGCGGTGGGGGAGCAACTGACGGATACGATTGACGTCCATAAGCGGCTCTTTATTGGGATTGTAGGCGGGACATTGAATGTCTTGGCGACGGACTTCTTTGCGAATGAGCCGGGCGAATTGATTGTTGATTTTATGCCCGGGTCGAGTGGCGATGATACGACCTTTTATGGGTTTACCAACCAGTGCTATATCCCCTAAAATGTCGAGGAGTTTATGACGGGCCGGTTCGTTCTCGAATTCGAGCGGTTTGTTGTTGATGTACCCCAATTCATCGACGTGTTTGTGAGGAACGTTTAAAAGGTCGGCAAGCCTGTCGAGTTCGGTTTGTGAGGTTTTTTGATCGTAGATAACGATTGCATTGTCTAAATCTCCTCCTTTGATGAGATTATTTTTTACCAGCGGTTCTACTTCTCGTACGAAAACGAATGTGCGAGCCCCGGCAATTTCTTTTTTGAAATCGTGCAGATCGTCGAGACTGGCGAATTGATTGTTCAAGATAGGAGAGTCGAATGAGATGAGCGTGTTGATACTAAACTCATCGTCTGGTAATACTACGATTGAAGAACCGGTTTCTTCGTCGTGGATTTCGATTTTTGATTTGATAAGATAATATTCCCGTTCGGCATTTTGTTCTTCGAGTCCACAGCGCTCTATTTCTTCGGCGTAAACAGCGGCACTGCCATCGAGAATGGGCATTTCGGGTGCATTTACCTGAATGAGACAGTTGTCTATTTCTGCTGCATACAAAGCAGCCATCGCATGCTCGATCGTGCTTATTCTTACATCTCCGTCGGCTATGACCGTTCCTCTGCTTGTTTCTACTACGTTTTCGGCTAATGCCTCGATGACCGGTTGTCCTTCAAGGTCGACGCGTTGTATTTTGTATCCGTGATTTTCGGGGGCCGGTAGGAACGTGGCCGTAATATTCAATCCGGTATGTAATCCTTTACCGCTGACCGAAAAGCTGTTTTTTAGAGTCTTTTGTTTCATCGATATTATAGTTTATTTATTTTTCAATTGTTCTTTTAATGCTTCTATCTCCCTTTCGAGAGCTTTCACCGTACGGGTAAGTTCGGGAAGCCGTTTTACATAAACGACTTGTCTGGCAAATTCTTTGGAAGGAACAGCAGGGTATCCCATGATTACAGCGTCGTTCTCGACATGATTGGGTATACCCGATTGGGCTCCGACTTGAATTCGGTCTCCCAGTTTGATATGCCCGGCGACTCCTACTTGACCGCCTATCATAGCGTGGCTGCCGACTTTTGCCGAACCGGCAATTCCCGCTTGGGCCGCAATAACCGTGTGTTCTCCTACTTCGACGTTATGTGCGATTTGTATCAGGTTATCGAGTTTCACACCTTTTTTGATAATCGTAGAACCCATTGTAGCTCGGTCTATTGTTGTATTGGCTCCGATCTCGACGTTGTCTTCGAGTACGACGTTTCCTATTTGAGCGATTTTCGCATATTCCCCGTTGGCTTGGGGTGCGAATCCGAATCCGTCGGCTCCGATAACGGTTCCTGCATGTAGAATACAATTGTTGCCGATGACACAGCTGTGATAGATTTTTACTCCTGCAAAAATGGTAACGTTATCGCCGATAACTACATCATTCCCGATATAGGTTTGAGGATAGATTTTTACGTTTTTACCTATTTTTACTCGCTCTCCGATATAGGCGAACGCTCCTAAATAGATATCGTCGGGGAGTGTGACCGACGAGGAGACATAGTTGGGTTGTTCAATACCACGTTTGGCGATAGTCGCTTCATTTACCAAATTGAGAAGCATCGCTAAACAGGCATATGGGTCATCGACTTTGATAAGAGTGGCTTCGATAGGATGCTCCGGCTCAAAGTCTTTATGTACCAGAACTATGCTGGCGTGAGTTTGGTATATATAGTGCGTGTATTTGGGATTGGCAAGGAAAGAGAGAGTACCGGGTGTTCCTTCTTCAATTTTAGACAGGTTATTGACTTCTACCGAGGGATTTCCAACCAACTCTCCATGCAGGAATTCTGCTATTTGTCGTGCTGAGAATTTCATATTGTTCTCTGTCTTTTGAGTTTACAATCGGCAAATTTCGCAATTTTTTTCAAATTCTTGGTAATAAGAAGTAGATTTTATTACAAAAGGATTGCTCCTTGCGATTTCATCTCATTTTATAAATCTGATTTTTAATGGTATAAAAATTTTCTGTTTGTGAAGCTAAGATTTATTCTTAAAAAAGAAGGTGATAAAAAGTTTGCATCTGTAAGAAAAATTCGTTTCGATAGATACTTTTTTAAGTGAAAAATGATTTCCTTTCGGATATTTATGTTATCTTTGCAACCTGCATTTTCAAGGTATATCGTGACTAGAAATAGTGCAGATAGTTTATAACAAATACACATTCAGCATAAACTATGAAATTGATGCAAGAAAAACTGTCGAAGTATGATGCTCCGCAGAAGGCCAAAGCCCTTGGTGTTTATCCTTATTTTCGTAAAATAGAAAGCGATCAGGACACCGAGGTCTTAATCAACGGCAAAAAAGTTTTAATGTTCGGTTCGAACAGTTATTTAGGTCTTACCAATCACCCCAAAATTAAAGAGGCTGCTATTGCCGCTATCCGTAAATATGGTACGGGTTGTGCCGGTTCCCGATTCTTGAATGGAACATTGGACATTCATGAGGAGTTGGAACATCGGTTGGCTAAGTTCGTAGGGAAAGAAGAAGCCATTATTTATTCAACTGGATTTCAAGTCAATTTGGGGGTAGTCTCTTGTGTCACTGGACGCGGAGACTATATTTTATGGGACGAACTCGATCATGCTTCGATAATCGAAGGTCGCCGTTTGTCTTTCTCTACTCCGGTGAAATATCGCCATAACGATATGCAATCGTTGGAGGACCAGTTGCGTAATTGCAATCCTGATAAGGTGAAATTGATAGTGACCGATGGCGTGTTTTCTATGGAAGGCGATGTAGCCAATCTTCCTGAAATCGTACGTCTGGCTAAGCAGTATAATGCAGCCGTGATGGTCGATGAAGCACATGGTATAGGTGTTTTCGGACGAGACGGACGTGGAACATGCGACCATTTCGGTGTGACCGATGATGTGGATCTCATTATGGGTACGTTCAGTAAATCATTCGCTTCGTTGGGCGGTTTTATCGCTACGGATAAGGTAACGGCAAATTATTTACGTCATAACTCTCGTTCCTATATTTTCAGTGCAAGTATTACACCGGCTTCGACTGCGGCGGTGGGTGCTGCTTTGGATATTATGGAGAGTGAACCGGAACGTATAGCCAACTTGTGGGACGTGACGAATTATGCTTTGGAAGGATTCAGACGTATAGGTTGTGAGATAGGGAATACATGTACGCCTATTATTCCGTTGTTTATTCGTGATAATGAGAAAACATTCCGGGTAACTCGCGATTTGTTTGATGAGGGTATTTTTGTTAATCCGGTTGTTTCTCCGGCTGTTGCGCCTAAGGATACGTTGATAAGATTTTCTCTGATGGCTACGCATACACGAGCACAAGTAGATGTAGCTCTTGAAAAAATCGAAAAGTGTTTCAAGCACTTGGATATTATCAAATAAGTATATAAGTATAGTTTGTTTTTAATACCGTTGGAGAGGAACTCTCCAACGGTATTTTTTTAGGCAGTAGAGTTTTATTTGAGTTATTTAAAAAACTTACCCACCTTATTGAAATAAGGTGGGTAAGTTAAAATCGGTTGAGACTAACGTATTAGTCATCTATGTCGATTAGGTTGAAATTTAAATCGAATGTAAGCTCTAATCGATTCGTAAGTTTCACTTCATAATCTCTTTTGTCCCTATCGATTTGTACAATTTGTGTATCTGGATAGTTTTGGGATACATAGCTTGCAATTTGTACAGGAATGATAGCTGTTGGCACTGTCGAATATTTACATTCAACTTCTTTCCATTCACCGTCTTTTAAAAATTCGACTTTGGAACCATTGGTGAAAACAACTTCATAACGGGTTTCCAGAAAATCCCGTTCGAGTTTTGCCAAAGCGACTTTCTCTTTCGGGAAATGTGTCTTGATGAACAGCTGTGCTTTTTGAGGTAATTGGGTAACAGCAATGGGTTTGTCGTTATCGGCGCAAGCCGTAGAAATACCAAGAGCCATTAGAATTGTTGTAAGAATCATTAGCTTTTTCATAACATTCAAAAATTATTAGTTAGACATTGTTTTAATTTGATGATACAAAGATTAGGAGCAATTTTGAAATGAATTTGAAATTCTGGGATATTATTTGAAAAAAATCGTTTTTTTAGTTTATGGCCAAGTAATGGAGAAATAGTGCTTCGACTCTTTGAACTGATATTCTATATGCAGATTGTAATATCGACAAACCGCTTTTACCAGAGCCAAGCCTAATCCGGTAGAACCTTCTTTTTTGCTTCCCTGATAAAATCTTTCGAATATGTGTTCGGTGTCCAAAGGCGTTGTTCCATCATTGGCAATTGTCAGGGTGCGATTGATAAGAGTGATTTCGATATTGCTGTCTTGTGTTGTATGTACATATGCATTTTTAAGTAAATTGGTAATTAATGTAGAGGCCAAAGACTCATTCATTAAAACAATGAATGTTTCAGGAATGTTTATTGTATAGGAAATATTTCGTGATGAATATATTTCGTTGTATAGAGAGATTTGTTCTTTAATTATAAAAGCTAAATCTATATTTGTGCTCTCGGGGAATTGTCCGTTTTCAATTTTTGTAAGTAGTAGTAACGTTTTATTGAGTCGAACTATATGCCCTAATGTTCTTTGCATCTTGAATAGTTCTTCTATTTGTGTTTCATTGAGTTCTGTGTTATCGAGCAGCCATTCGAGACGATTCCCTAAAATGGCTAAGGGAGTTTGTAGTTCATGAGAGGCATTCCCTATAAATTGTTTTTGTTGCTCGAAAAGTTCTTCCGAACGATTTGCCGCTTCTTGTGCTGCTACATTGAGCTTGTGAAATTCAGAAATATTCGTGTCGTTGGGTACTGGTGTATTGTGTCTGCCCGGAGTGTAATTGTCGAGCCAGTGTAACAGTGCATACAAGGGACGCATGCTGCGGTGGAAAATCCATATTGTCGATCCTATTATCGTTATGAGAAGTACGAAGTAGAGGAGTATGATCCAAAATAAAATAGTCCTGACCAAATCGTCTTTTTCGAAAGTCGGTATGGCGACTTTCAGTTCATAGTAATTATCATCATTATCTAAGAAAATGGTGGAGAGGATGCGTGCTGGTTCTGTCTCTTCTTTTTCTGGAATGTAGACTTCGGCATCGTAATATTCGATATGGGGTTTTGATGAAGCATAGGCTTCGTCAATGGGTGTTATGGAATAACTATTATTAGATCCACTATTTAAGGAAGGCAATTCTCTGCCGGCAAGCATGCGTATAATTATCAATTCGGAATAATCTTCCAGCGTATCATCGGCCTCGTCGTTGATTTCTTCTACCATCATAAAATAGAAGAGAGTCGCCCAAAGTGCCATGAGCGGAATCAAAATTAAAGATAAACGTAAAGCTATACGGTATATGAGTTTCATGAGACGGTGATTTTATTCGATTGGCGGAACGAGTTTGTATCCAAATCCATATATGGCTTTTATTTCTATGTTGGCTCCTGCATCAATAAGTTTGCGACGTAAATTTTTCATTTGAGCATATACAAAATGAAAATTGTCTGCTTGGTCTGCATGGTCTCCCCATACGGCTTCGGCAAGGACAGATTTATCTACTAAGTGATTAGGGCGTTGCATGAAATAGAATAGAATGTCGAATTCTTTTTTTAATAAGGATAATTCTTTGTTATTGACCAACACCCGGGAGCTCTCGGGTTCAAGGGATACATTCCCTAAGATCAATGCCATTTCTCCACCGCTTTTTCCTCGCCGTAGCACACTTTTTATACGGGCTAAGAGTTCGGCTGTATGAAATGGTTTAGGGAGGTAGTCATCGGCTCCCATATCCAATCCGAGAATTTTGTCATCAAGGGAATCACGAGCGGATATGATAATGATGTTTTCTCTTTTTCGTAACTCTTTCAGGTGTTTTAGTAGTTGTAGCCCATTCCCGTCGGGCAACATGATATCGAGTAAAATACAGTCGTAACTATAAGCTGCGATTTTAGCATCTGCTTCGGAATAAGTGCTGGCAGTTTCGACTACATAGCGCTCCTGTACTAGCGCTCGTTGCATAATTTCCCGTAAGGAGGGTTCGTCTTCTATGATAAGTATTTTCATGTATCAAATTTATATATTCAATTTTGTAGAGAATTTAAAATGATAAAAAATTGTATTGGGGAAAAGGAACGTAAAGTAAATAGACTTAATTATTTTACTTCCTTTTTGGAATAAATAAAAAGGAATCTACATTTTATGTAGATTCCCCATATGAGAGCAAGAAGTGGATTATTCTGTTACTTCTTCAAATGCGTCTTTCCCAAGTCCGCAAACTGGACATACCCAATCATCTGGAATATCTTCAAATGGAGTACCCGGAGCTATACCTCCATCAGGATCACCTACTGCTGGGTCATAAACCCATTCACAAGCTGTGCAAATGTACTTTTTCATACAAAATTTTTTTAATAAAACATATTTGGGGTATAAATCAGAAATATACTAATTCTACCGAAAGTAAAAATAGGTATAATTCGTTTAGAAACCAAATTATCCAGAGTTTCTTTTTATAACCATTTCAATTTTCTAACAAAAGAAGAATACTTTTGTTTTGTATCGAGGGGAGGATATTGTTCAAACCAATCCGTGCAAGGTCTATTTTTTATAGATTCGCGATACCTGTCAAATCTCGAAATAGCTATCTTTTGTTGAAAAAGAAAAACCTCAAAAGATTAATACATAATCTTTTGAGGTTTTATTCCTTGTTGTAGCGAATCTTTTTTTTATTCATTTTTTTACTTAAATAACCACTGTGGGGCTGTTGATAGAAGCCTTTTGTCATATTTTTGACTCGTTCTCGGCTCGATCTATGTTTCTTTCGGCCATAAGAATTTTTATAGTTCTTTCTTTTTCTGCCAAAAGCTCTTTTAACATTTTTACCTCTCCCTGTGTGATATTTACGTTAGCATTTCCAAAGAGTGTAGTCGCGCTTATGTCGCTTACATGATTGCCGTGAGTATCATCGAAGAAGTAGGATGCGGAGATTCCTATTGCCTTACATATTTTATCCAAAAGCTCACAGTCGATTGAATTTTTACGGACGATTGCCGATAGATAGGTTGGAGTGATTCCAACTTCTTTTGCGATATCTTTCCGAACGATTCTGCGTTCAGTCATGATTCGATTCAATTCAGGTCCTATATTTTTCATAATAAAACAAATTGTTAATTGTGTATAAATAATTAGTTTTATAATCAAACAAATAATGTATTAAATCAATCTATTTGTATATTTGGGTTTATAAATATAATAACTATTTTCTAAATACAAAAATTTATGGAAAAACGAACAAAAGATTCTATCGCCTTATCCGAATTTCTTTCCACATTCTCTTCTAATGAATGTACGGTTGCTATCGATAAAATAGTTGAAGGTTGTTTAGTCCCTCGTCGTACAGTGTATAATTGGAAATACGGTGTATGTCGGATTCCTGAATTATACAAGCTCAAAATTGAAGAAATTTTCGGTCGACAGATATTCTCGAGGCCTCTAATTTGTGAAAAATGACATGGACGAACTATTCACTGTCTCCATCGAATTTTTCATCTTTAACGATGAACTATGGTATAGAAGTGAGGGCAAATCACCGTGCCGGTTAAAGGAACAAGACTACGAATTTGTGACCTTAATTGCGAATCTGATTGAAAAGTTCTATCCAAAAGCATATATCGCTTTGGCCTCTGAATATGCCAAGAGCAAGGCTAATCTTCCACTTTTCCGATATCGGATTGTCTCTAGATTTTGTCGTTGCAACTTTGGCAACATAGACAACATCATAGACATCGATGCCTCTACCTTCCATTTTGAACATGTTCTTTGTCCTCTCCGGGGAGAATGCAAATTTGAAAATATTGTATGTCACCCTGAATTTGAGAGCCACATCTCGAAAGCCGAGAAGAGAATCCTGGAAAGATGGTATCGTGGAGAGTCGAAAGAAGAAATAGCCGATACTCTGTTTTTGTCTATACACACGATAAACAATCATATTCGAAACGCCTTCCAGCGGCTGGATATTCACAATAAAGCCGAATTCGTAAGGTTCGCAGACTTAAATAATCTATTCAAATGAAAAAATACAACAAATTCGATATTGATAGGGTGAAATCGGCGGCAGATATTCGCGACTTTATACCAGGACTTTCTGGGCGCGGAGCAACCCAATATTGCGAGTGCCCCGAGTGCCATAAGTCGGGACGGAACAAGGGGCTTTGTGTCACGCATAAAACCAATATGGATATTGCGAAATGCTTCTCGTGCGGGTTCACTATAAATGGAGCTATCGATGCCGTTCAATATTATGATAAGGTTGAGTTCATAGACGCCCTGCAAATTGTTGCCTCGAGATACAATATCCTTCTCGAAACAGAGATGGAGAAACGGCAGCGGGCTATCGACCGAAGCCGAGAGAAAGTAAAGCAGTCGTTTTGTCTCTCTCAACTGGAAGCCAGTGGTCTTACTGTGAAAGATGTCACCGCAAAAGTTCGCCTCGACGATAAGAGTGGGGAAATCTATCTGCCGGCATTCCAGCGAGGCGGTATGGATAAGTATTTCAACATCAATAAGAACGATGATGAAATGCTCATTTACTATTATGACCTTTGGGGGAATCCTGTTCAATATGCCACGCGAGGGGCCGCCGGCAGTCTCAAACCATACGTCAGGATCCGGTGGTCGAATCCATCGTTACATCTCGATAAAGATGGCCGGGAGATAAAGTACCAAACGCCCAAGGGGGCCCCGACCAAGTTTTACATTCCTCAGTACATTAGAGAGCGATTCCTCTCCGAGACGCATATAGAGACGCTCATCGTCCAGGAAGGGGAGAAAAAAGCCGAAAAGGCATGCAAACATGGTATCGCTTCTATCGGCATTCAAGGAATTTACAATATCGGGAATGCCGAGACAGGGCTAATCCAGGATCTTCAATACCTGGTCCAAAAATGCACGATAAAGAATGTCGTTCTGTTGATGGATAGCGACTGGGATCACCTCCACCGCGAGATTCAGATAGGTGACCATGTCGACCAGCGGCCGAATCAGTTCGCCAAGGCCGTCATCAAATTCAAGCAGTACGTTCAGACAATGCACAATATCGGGGTGTCGGTTGACATCTTCTTCGGTCATATCAATGACACACCCTCACACGACAAAGGCATCGACGATTTACTTTGCAATACCCTCAAAGGGAGAGAGGAGGTCCTTCGGAAGGAGATAGACACCGTTATGCACACCCATGACGGTAAAGGCCAATTCCTTGACATACATAAAATCACATCGAAAACCGATTTCCAAATCAAGGACTTTTGGCTGTTGAACGATAGAGATGGATTTTTTGAGCGTCATAAGGAGGAGCTCTTGCAAATCCCTAATTTCCGTTTTGCCAAGATAAATTACCGAATTGAGGACGGTAAACTTGTCCAGGCATCGCGCTATTCGAGTGAGAGAGACTTCTGGGTCATCGGGGCGAATGATAAGGGAAAGAAAACGGTCGATTTCGATTACATCGAAGCCTTACAGTTCATTTCGGCTAATGGCTTCTACCGCATTCATACTTCCGACTTGGAGGTCGATCAATATAAGTTTGTTCGCATCGACGACGGAGTCGTCCATCTGTCAGGTCCAACCGAAATTCGCGATTTCGTGTACTATTACGCGTTACAAACTTGTAAGGATCGCGACGTAATTACGATGTTGGCCTCACGGCTCGGTTCTCTTCTGGGGCCTGATAAGCTCGAGCGAATAACGAAGATAGACGATAACTTCGATAATTTCGAGCCTCATATCCAAAGAATGTATTATCGCAACGGACAAATTCAGATTACCTCGCGAGGAATTGAATTTGGCGATCTCCTGGGGCAGGTTTGGAGCGACAAAGTAATCCGGCGAAAGTTCAAGCGGGTTCCCGTTATTGATAAAATCGAATATGACCCGGCTGCCGGCTTTTCCGTTTTCCCGACAGAAGAGGGTAAAGCCTGTGAGTTTTTCCGATTCATCTGTAATACTTCCAATTTTTGGAACATACCAGGACACACACCTACCGACCAGGAGGAGCGGGAATTTCAGCAGCATGTCGTCAACAAGATTACATCTATCGGCTTTCTCATGTGCGACTACAAATATCAGACCGAGTTGAAGGCGGTTATCGCGATGGACGGCCAGATGGGAGAGGTTGCCCAGTCAAACGGACGAACCGGTAAGTCGCTGGTTGGAGCGGCTCTCGCAAAAATACTCGATCAGACAGCTATCGACGGGCGAAATACTAAAAACGACGACGATTACATCTACTCGAACGTGACACCGAGAACCCGAAACATCTTCATCGATGATGTCAAGGTGAATTTTGATTTCGAGCGATTCTTCTTTGCCGTTACCGGCGACCTCGCAGTAAATCCAAAGACCAAGGCTCGGTTCATCATACCCAACGAAAAATCGCCCAAATTCTACATCACTACGAACCACGCCATAAATGCGAACAATCGCTCGGCTCTCGAGCGCATTACCTATATGGCCTTTTCCGACTGGTACAACGACAACCACCGGCCCATCGATGATTTCGGACACCAATTCTTTGCCGATTGGGACGAGGACCAGTGGAATCTTTTCGATAATTTCATGGCCGAGTGTTGTATGTTCTATTTCAAATCCATGGCCGAGAGTTGGTATCGAACAGGGCAAGGGGCAGTTCCGCCGCCGATGCGCGACATCAAGATGAGAACCCTCAAACAGCAAATGGGCGAGGCCTTCGTTCAGTGGGCAGAGACCTATTTCGACGAGTCGGCGAATAATCTCAATGAAAGGATTCCTCGTAAAACCATGTACGACGCTTATCATAGCTCTTTCCCCGACAGCAAATTCGGGGTTACTCTCTCCAATTTCCGCACGAAGGTTGTGCTCTATTGTGATTTCAAAGGATATCACTTCAACGTTTTGCGGCCGAACAAATCCGGCATCTCGTTCCGCGATTGGATCGAAGATCACCCTGGAGAAGCGTTTGTCGGAGAGGCCGATAAGTCGGGCGGGGTAGAGTATTTCGGCGTGTTTAGCCTTGATTTTGCAAAGAAACAACCATTTTAATTTTAGGATATGAGTGTGAATTTTAATCCCTATGAAAACTACCGGATTCGGGTTTTTGAGAACTCCGGAGAACTTCGGAATTACAAGAAAGACGTTGTCGTTGACAATCGTCGAGAACGTGTCGTACTTCTTATCGGGCAGGTTGCGCCCGATAAGTTTGCGATAGGATACGATATTTTCTTCGCCGATGGGCGGCGAGCCGGACGGCTCCCGTCGTTGGAGTTCGGGTATTTCGTCAGGGAACGAGAGGCGAAGCTCTATTTCTTGGGGTATATCAAGCAAAACCGTTCGAGGTTCTTGCCCTCTACTATCGAGGCGGTCGACGATTTGATCCGCACGATCATTCAGCCCGGGCTGTTCTGATTCGTAAAAGAGCGAACGATTATATCCAGAGCGGACAAGGCAGACGAGAGGTATTCAGACGGGTCGGTGTATCGTTGCACCGACCCGTTTTATGCTTTTATGCCGGGCTCTTTTTCCCCCACACCCCCTTCGTTGAGAATGTATGGGAAAGTGCTGCGGTGCAAGGAATACGGTAAAACGCTGAAAAATAGCGCAAAAGCTATGTACGTATATATATTCTTTTTTTTATTTTAATTTGAATCTTAATAATAATGGAAAAACAGTACATTCGTACGGTGGTTATTTTACCTTTTGATATTCAATATTTTACGGTCGTACTTTTTTTATTTTGAAGCAGTGCGAAACTGTGCGTACTGTGCAGGAGTACGGCAAAAAAAACAGTACGAAAAAAGTACGGTCGTATCGCTTTGGTATTCAGCTGGTTGAACTTCTTTCGTACTTCTGCACTATTTTTTTGTGATTTTTCATAGAATACACATATAGAAATATTTTAATCCTTTTCGTTTATTTTTCTGTTTGCGTATTTACAGTTTGTTTGATTATTTATATATTTGTGTATTAAATTATTACGCCATGTCTCAATACTATGTTTATATTCATTTGGAGAAATATCTTGCCGAATGGTTGCTTCATCAGTTTGGCCAAAATGGTCAGATACGTTTCCCGAGGGGGAGTGCCGAAAACGATATTTTGGAGTATTCACTGACGACGCAGCCAGCCGATATCCCGGTTCCGTTGAAATCTCCCGATTCTTTGGCGATTGAGATTCCCTATTTTAAAACGAAGGATCCTCGGTATTACAATTTTCTACCACCCCGAGCGAAGAAGGCTCTTGAGCGGACGATTTATATTCGATTCCGGATTGAGCTTTGGAATGAGCTGCACACCTTCGACAGTCTGTCTCACAATCTTTCTGACCTCATTTGGACCTTTATGGAGAAACACGAAATCGCCGACGATCCGAAAAGCTGGGAAACCATTCGACAGATGTATTTTCGAATGAGAAAAACGTACCAAAAAAAACAGCAAAGAAACGCTACGAGTTCAAAGGAAGAATTTAACAATGCGGTACAAAACGCACAATAACAAATATTTAGCAATGAAACAAATTTTGCCGGGCATTCTCCGATTACAGGTTGTCGATTGTAGTCTGCTTCCGCCTAATGTCTCTTTGAAAAGCAAAGCGAATTTGCCTATTTCTGTGTTAGCGGACACAACGGAAATATCTTTCGTTGGCTCCCCGAAATGTGAGTATAATATAAAGAATGACAACAATTCGACAAGTGAGAAAACGATATTGGAATTCCTTACAGACGAGTATTTTCCGTTTGATGAGCAGAATGTTGCCTTTATCATATCATGTGCATCCGGTAAATCTTATTTGATTGGGGCCAGAGAGTCTCCTTTCCCAGTTGTCAATGTAAAAGAGATTATCGGTCCGCCTTCGGGTGACTCGGCCGGTTTTCAGGTTGAAGTCTCTTGGGTTTCTATAAAATCGCTCATTCCGTTGATTTTATAGTCTTTTATCGCTTGTTGCCCAGATGTTACCTTTGGCTAAAAAGGTAATTCTATGGCAAAAAAATTCGACCTGAAACTCAAAGGATATGTTGGCGGATACGACTTCGACTCCAATTATGTAGAGTATATCCTCGAAAAAAGCGAATCGAAAGAAGTAAATGTGCTCATCGACTCGCTGGGAGGAAGTGTCGCCTCTGCTTTTTCTATCTGTGAGGCATTCCGCCGACATGGAAATGTTAAAGTCCATTATGTCGGTATGAATGCCAGCGCTGCGACGATTGCATCGCTGGGAGCCAAGCACATCAGCATAGCGACATCGGGCATGTATCTCGTTCACAAATGCAGCACGGTGATAACCAAGTGGGCTAGTCTGAACGCCGATCAGCTTCGCCAGTTGATCGAGGAGTATGACAAACAGAAAAAGGACATGGAGAAGATCGACCTCAATATCGCCGCCATGTATGCCGACAAGTGTAAAAAAGACAAACAAGCACTGCTCGACCTGATGAAGGTCGGAGGGTGGCTCACGGCGCAAGAGGCACTCGACTGGGGATTCGTCGACGAGATCTGTGATCTCCCTGGCGATGTCACTCCCAAAGTAACCGCCCAGGTGATCGAGGATCTGTCGGAAGCTGGCATTCCTTTGCCATTCTCTGTACCAGAGAGAAACGACTCTCGCGTGGACAAGATATTCTCTCTGTTCGCTTCTTTTTTCCGCTCCAATACTCAACATCAACAATCTAGTGTAACAATGAACAAAAAATTCCAATCGATTATCGGGTGTCTCGAGATCGAGGCAATCGAAGAGAGCGACGGGAAATTCCATCTTTCCGCCGATCTCATGCAAAAACTGGATTCCCATCTCCAAGAGATGGATTCGAAAATTAAAGAACTGAAAGAGACTATTTCTCAAAAGGACTCAGAACTCGAAGCCCTTCGCAAAAAGCCCGCAGATGAAACGAAACATGTCGTCGACGACAAATCGGCAGAGAAGGAGAAATCTCCATTCGAATCGTATGTCGAAAACGTACGACAAGCAAAAGATTTGTTTAACCAAATTCCTTAACAAATATGGCACATAATATCTCATTTTCCGACGAAGAATACCAAAAGGCCGCCGAGAAGTGGAGACAGCAGTTGCTTCTCCTCCCTATGCTTTCTTGTAAAGATTCACTCCGGTTCATGACCGGTATTCCCGGGATCAGAAATAAAGAGCATGTCGGAACGGCAAAATCGAATGCTCAGTTCGGTCCTTACAAAGCAGATAAAAATTCATCTTCCACGACCGAGGTGAAATATCGAGAGCTCGAGACATTCTTCGGAAATGTCTGCGAGGATTTTGAGCCCAACTCGGTTGTTACGATGCTGTTGGGACAAAATGCCTCATTCTTGGGAGAAGGGCAGAAAACGGCGCCTTCTGCAAAACTCGTAATCGCTTCTGTCCTTAAAAGCCTCGGCGAATCGTTGCACAATGTACTCTTTACGGCTAAAAGAAATGCAGAAGGGGATACCTCTGCCGACCTCTTCAACGGCTTTATTACCATTGCTGATGCAGAGGTCGAAGCCGGTAATATCGCTGATGGTAAAGGAAACCTTTTCAAGATCACTACCGGTTTCAGCGAAGCCGATGCGCTCGATGTTGCCAAGTCCATCGAGCGGAAAGCCCACCCGGTTCTCCGGGCTACCGAGAAATTCCTCTACTGTTCGCCCGAATTTGCCGATGCCTACAACGATGCCTATATGCTCACGCATGGCGGTATCGTGTACAACAAGAAATTCGAGCAGGCGGTCGTCGAGGGGTCGAACAACAAGACGACGCTGGCGCCGCTCACTTGTCTCGCAGGTTCTTCGAAGTTCTTCTTGGCTCCGAAATCGAATATGCTCTATGGATATGACAGCTTGTCTGACCAAGAAAGAATTCAAGTCGATCGTTTCAAGCCTTTTATGCTGACCCTCTCGGCCGCCATGTTCTTCGGCGTTCAGTTTTACTCGATCGACCCGCGCATGCTGCTCATGGTCGATGTCACGAAACAGGGATAACTAATATTTTTCGTAAATCCTAATCGCTTTAATGATGGAAAATTGCCTGAATATTCAAAAATCGCTCGGGTGGTGTCAGGGAACCCCCGTGCTTCCCGGTGTCCGCCGCCGGTTGTACTATCTTTCGAAGAGCGCGATCTTGAAATGGCCGACTCTTCCTCGCGATGAAAACGGAAGAGCCACATCGGCCGAACTGACCGGCGATTTTGTCCTGGCCGCCGATGCCAAGTGGAAATACATCGACCACCTTCCCGACAAAGCGCAACTCACCAGCGAGCCGCAAGGGGAAGTACCCAGCCAGACCCAACTCAACAAGTTGACGGTCGTACACCCGGGCGTCGGGGCCGAGGCATCGGCCGCGGCTGCCTATATCAACAACAACGACAATGTGTTTTTGGTCCAAGATATGGCCGATAATTGGAGGCTCGTCGGCTGCGAACGCTGGCAAACGAAATCCACCGTATCGCAAGATTTGGGACAAGGGCCCACGGGGACGACCTCCACGACCATCTCGGTAGAGGCTACCGATGAAACTCCGGCTCCTTTCTACAAAGGGAAAATCGAAGCCGAAGAAGGCGATTTCATGGCCGACGGATCGGAAATACCGGAAGGATAGTCGGCTGTCGAGAGTATGGACGATTTATGGAAAGGACTCTTGAACGATGTGCCGGAGAATAAACGTTCCGATACTCTCGACCGTTCCGTCTCGAAAGAACGACGATATGACATGGAAGGAATCAAAAACCGACAATGAAATTATGGACAAGAAACTTACCGAATCTTTACAGAAATGGCTCTCGACTCCCCGCGAGGAGCGGGACTACGAGCAAGGAAATCTCTTGCTTTTCCGCCTATCCGGGAATAAGATCCAGTATCGCAACCTCGCGCCGAATCCGGCCAAACACGCCGAGTTCATTACCCGGAACATTCAGAAATATGTAAATTTCCGAGTGCAGGAATTCACCCACGAACAGGTGAAGGAAATGGAAAAGAAGGTCGAGAAGATCTTCGAGAAGAGACTCTCTATCGAGGAAAACAACCCTGCGAGAGATTTCAAAAAAGGCAAACGCGCCGACCACGATTCGCTTCCCGAGGAAATCCGGTCGCTGTATGTCGAGAACCTCGGTATCGTTCAGCGAATGAGGGACGTCCAAACGAAACTCCGGCTTATCTCTACCGAAGAGTCTCCTTGCCCCGACAGCGAGCGATATCCGTTCCTTAAAGAGCTGATCTCGCTCGACAAGCAGCTGCACGAGAATTGGGAGCGGTACGACCGCTATGTCCCGCAACAGGGACAGGAAAGCGGAAACGCGCCGGGCTCTCTCTCCGAAGAAAGCCGGAAGGCTCTGCGCTTGGTCACCTTGAATAAGGGCAAATATGCGAAGAAGCCGACGCCCGAGCTAAAAGCTAGGATTCTGGAATGGTATGGTCTTATCACGGATCCGGCCGAGAAACTTACCGAAGAGTTGAAGCGGTTGGGTATTCTCGAATGAAGAAGTACGGTGAATCGTTATGCCGCTGCCTGCCACCATAGAAATTTGCCAGAAGGACCTCTTTACCGCCGAGGACGAATTGAAGCGGAAATACGACGAAATTACCGTTCGTAGGCTTCTGCGTTTGCGCGAGATGTATGCTTGGGCAGTCGCCAATCCCGATGCGAAAGACCGCCAGTTCGTCGAAGTCCTCGTTTCCCGGCATCGCATTTCTCAGGCCGCGGCCTATTCCGATCTCGCCATCGTTAAGTCGATGATCCCGAGGATTGCGGAAGCCTCCCGGGATTATCATCGGTGGAGAGCCAACGAGATGCTTTTGGAGACCTACCAAACGGCCAAAAAGCGCAAGGATACCAAGACGATGGAACGGGCGGCTTCCAGCTATGCCAAATACAACCGCGTGGATATCGAGGACGAGCGGGCCATGCCGTACGACCGGATCGTCGTGCAGCCCTTTACGGCCACCGACGACCCTACGGTGCTGGGTATTAAACCTATTCCCAATATCAACGAGAAAATCAAAGAGATGCTCGACAAGTACCGTAAAGAGACTATCGACATCGAAGATATCGAATTCGAGGAAGCCGATCTCGAAGAAGACGAACTGTTCGGAGATGGAAGCGCAAAATAAGGTCTATTTCAACGCGCCGCAGCGACTCACGCAGCTTATCGGGGCCAATACTACGGTAATCGTCGCCGGCAGGCGTACCGGCAAAACCGACAGTATCGCCTCGCCGTTCGTCCTCAGGAACATGCAGCGCATGCCGGGCTCTACCGGAGGCATCGTCGTCCCCACTTTCAAACACGGGCTCACGAACACTTTGCCCGGGTTATTCGCCGCATGGAAGCGGTGGGGATTCGCCGAAGGCATCCATTATGTCGTAGGCCGTCGTCCCCCGAAATGGTTCGCGAAGCCCATCACCGAGCCGGCCGACTACGAACATGTAATTTCGTTTTATAATGGCTCGGTGGCGATTATCATTTCGCAAGACCGTCCCGGTTCTTCCAACTCTTTAACGCTCTCGTGGGTGCTCGTCGACGAAGCCAAGTTCATCGACTACAAAAAGCTCAAAGAAGAAACGCTCCCCGCCAACGGCGGCATAAAATCCTATTTCGGCGCCCGCTCGTTCAACCATTCGCTCATGATTTTGAGCGATATGCCCCAAACGCAAAAGGGCTCTTGGTTCCTTCATTACAAGGAGAAGATGGACGTCGAACTCATCGACACCATCAAAGCCACGGTCTTCGAAATTTGGAGAACAAAAACTCGGATACGGGAGTGTAAAAAAGAAGGGAAACCAATCCCCAAGTATTTGCAAAGCTATCTCCGTCGTCTCGATACGAACCTCAATAAAATGAGGTCGGTCGCCGTGTATTACAAAGAGTACTCCTCTATCGAGAACCTTCAACTTTTGGGCGAGAACTATATCAAGCAGATGAAGCGCGACTTGACGCCGAAAACATTCCGGACCTCTATCCTCTGCCAGCGGATAGGTATCGCCAAAGACGGGTTCTACTCCTCCATGCGCGAAGCCCATAAATACAACGCCAGCGATTTCGATTATCTCGATTCGCTCGGCTACGACTTCGACCCCGCTTTGCTCGACAGTCGGGCCGATAAAGACGTCGATCCGTTCGAGCCTATTTGTATCGGCATGGACTACAACGCCAATATCAACTGGATAGTCGCCGGGCAACCCTCCGGGCGTCGGCTCAACATCATAAAATCGTTCTTCGTCAAATTCGAGCGGAAAATCCCTGCTCTTATCGACGACTTCTGCACATACTATGCGAATCACGAAAATAAGACCGTCGTCTATTACTACGATTCCACGGCTCTCGGAGCCAACTATGCCGTCAACGACCAAGACTTCCATTGGGTGGTTTGCCACGAATTCGAGAGGCACGGCTGGACGGTCGTCGATGTCTATCTCGGGAACCCTATGCGGCACGACGAGAAATACCTCTTGATCAATCAAGGTTTCGCAGGCAAACAGCGGTTCATGCCCTTTTTCAACCGCCAGAATAACGACGACCTCATTCTTGCGATACAATCTGCCGGTGTCTCCCGGGGTCGGAACGGTTTTCGGAAAGACAAAGGCGGAGAAAAGCTCGAAGAGTCGGAAGAATCCCTGCTCGAACATCGTACCGACGGAACCGATGCTTTCGACACGCTATATATCGGGTGCGAAAAATTCCCGCAGAATGCCCTATATCGCTACTCCTCCAACGGAGTCGCATGACTTGACTTCATAGATTATTATTTAAGTTAGGAAAGGTCTCGGCTTGTGAAAGTCGGGGCTTTTTTTGTATTATCCCTTGCTCGTTTCGAAAAAATCCCTCATATTTGTAGTGCCAAAACCTAAGAGCGTATGCTCTCCGGTAGAGTCCCGGTTAACGGCTCAATACGAATTTGGGCTTTTTTTATGTCCATACATGTCCATATAAGATATGGCGTGCAATACGATCTTCGGCTGTCTATCCCGTTTGATTTTTCTCTTCGGAGGAGACTCTTAGGTTTTGGCGAACACGGGAAATGACAGCCGTTTTTCTGTCTATTACGCCAAAACCTAAGAGATTATGGACACTACAAAATCCATCGGGATTCAGGGTAAAATTTCCCCTGCCCGCACAGAACGACAAAACTCTGCGTTCGAAAATTATCTTATCCGTTTTTTTGAAAGAGAGCTCGAAGTGAAGCTCACCCGCCGTGAAATGTGGCGAAGCGTCCGTTTCGTCGCCTCGTTATTCGTCTTGTTGCTCGCTCTATCGACCGGCGAGCCCCTGTTGGCCTTGCCGGCGCTCGCACTGGCGGCTTACGCCTATCGGGGCGTTGCCGACATAACCTCCCGTTTTACGGAGAAAGGAGGTGCGCGATGAAAAGCCATACGATCGAGTTCACCCGCGACGACCTGGTCGTTCGGATCACCCGCTACCCGGCCGGAGAACCGGGGAAATCGCCGTCGGTAGAGATAGAGGTCGAATCCTCCGGATTGCCCCGGTCGTTCGTATGGTTCGACAGGGAGCCGCAGTTGTTCGCCTTCAAAGAGATGCTCGAAGAATATATCGAGACGTTCCGGCCGATGAAAGACGACGCAGACGATTAATCTCTCTTGTTAAATAATAGTAAAAATACTACTTTTTAATCGGTACTTATTGTAAATCGTAGTAAATATACTATCTTTGTGGCATAAAAAAGAACGATATGAAAGTTCTAAAAACAAGTTTGGTTCTTAAATTGTTGCTCGACGATGGCTGGGAAATCGTTCATCAGAGAGGAAGCCATCGACAGCTAAAACACCCGGTGAAAAAAGGGAAGGTAACGTTGAACGGCAAACCTTCCGATGACATCTGGGGCGATAACCTGAAAAGCGTGGAGAAACAATCGGGGCTAAAATTTTAGCCCCGGTTCTCCGGCTTTGCACAAGACTAAGAAATTACTTATTTGTTATACTCCTTATATTACTATTTATAAAATAATACTGTTATGGGACTTTCTAAGCAAAATGTTGTTGTAAATGTTGCGAAAACCGAGGGCGGCTATTCTGCTTCTTGCGATTTGCTGGACGGTTGGGTAGTGGCTGTTACCGGCGATTGGAGCGATCTGGAAAGAGAAGTCCGAGATAGCATCGATTTCTATATCGATTGCGCCAAAGAAGACGGGGATAGCTATCCCGAAATTTTCGACCGGGATTATCGAATCGAATATCGATTCGATGTGCAAAGTTTACTTTGTTTTTATCAGAATATTTTTTCTTTTTCGGCCTTGCAGTATATTACCGGAATCAATCAAAAGCAGTTGGGCCATTATGCTGCCGGCAGGTCCAAGCCGAGAAAGAAGCAAGCCGAGAAAATCGTAAACGGCTTACATAAATTGGGGAAAGAACTGGCTGCCCTTTCTTTCTAGTTAAGCCTGTTACCGAATATCCGGCCCCGTATCTTCGAGATACGGGGTTTTTTTGTCTTTTTGGAGAATGCCGCATAGTTCTATTTTTGAGTACAAAATAGAAGGCGTATGATAGTAGGACTCAATACTTGGTTTAGCGATATTATATTCACCTCGGCATTCCCGGACCTTGAACTGGTTTCAGACCAGAATTGGGAGCGCCTCGAACTTTGGGCAGGAGAACGATCGATATTCTCTGTCTACCTTTGTGCGAACGAAAATGGTCTTATTTATTTGACCGATTTAGGGCAAGTAATGGAGCAATACATGATTGAAAATCGGCTACCGTTTGCCTCTTTTTCTCTTCGAGAGAGTCCTGAACGTCCGGAGGACCCTTTTCGCCGTGATTTTGTCGCTGTATTTTCCAGCTATTTTTGGGACGATTATGCCGAATCCTTTATCGCCCAAAATTTCCTGACGACTTTGTCCGCGAAACAAATATCTTCGTCGGCATACGATATGGTCGCTTTCATCTCGAAAAAGGGAGAGAATATCACCGTTCGCCATCATGTCGTATTCTATGCCGACGGGATTCTCGGAACGATGGACTGGGAAAACGAGGGGACAGAAGAAAAGGATATCGCGCAGCATGATATCAACGTGTCGGCTATGAATTATGAGGCGGAAATTCAGGAGTCATACCCGGACAAAGAGATAAAGCTCCTCTCTTTCTCCGTGTCGGTAGGTCCTCGAAATATTACCTACTATGTCATCGATCGAAAGAATCTCACCCAGATGTTTTTCATCAACGCATTCAATGTGTTCGAGCTCTTCGAGATTCAAGGTGTTACCACCGCAAAGACAACCGTCGAGCGAGATACGGCTGTGATCAATCGCCGGGAGACATTCTACGACCGGACAATCGAAAAAAAGTATGAGGTGCAAACGTCAGCTCTTTCTTCCCCGGTGAAGGATTGGGTGGAGCAGTTCCTGTTCTCTCCGCTCGTGAAGATGTTCGACCCCGACGCCGATTCTATCGATGAGATGACCGAGGTCCTTATCACCGAATCCGCTTGCGAAATCAGTAATTCGAATACCGAACTCGGCAAAGTGAAATTTACTTGGAAATATGCCGATGTCTATCCCCGTCTAAATTCTATCGACAGGGAAACAAAGGACCTTTTTTCACAACAGTTCGAGTTCCAATTTAAATAGTTATGGCGCAATCTATTCACATCAATACCATGCGGGAAATGCTGAAAGCCGGCGATCCTGTCGATATAACTCTTTGGACAAAATCCGGTCAGATACAGCGCTGGCGGAATTGCATATCCCTTCGTTACGATTTTTATAAAGGGGTTCGTCGGGTGAAGCTGCTCGACAGCCGCCAAATTCGCACGGTACGCGATGTGTGTATCTTTGAAATCAACAATCTAACAGTATTCTTATGAGCGATTTTGAGCCTATCGACTTTACGAGTATCGACGATATTCCCGGTATCAATGCAAAAGCCTTGTTCTCCTCGGAACTGAGCAAAACAGAGTTCCGTGAAACAGGCGATATTTCGCCCGTTCCCATAGGAGATAAGCATCGATATATGCCCTGGGGAGCCGACGACCAGCTTCCGTATGATATTCTCGAGCTGATCGAGCGCGACGAAACCTTGTCGACCTGTCAGATGTTCAACGCCGAAATTTGTTATGGGTCGGGGCTTCTCTACAACACCGAGGCCTGTTCGGAAAAAGTCAAGGAAGAAATTGATTCCTTCTTCGTCGGGAATAATATACCGACAAACTATCTGGGTGTATGTCAGGACTTCAAATACTTTGCCTTTTGCGTGAATGTCATTATTTTGAACGGAGACGGTTCGAAAATAATTCGGTTAATAAGAAAAGAAGCCTGTTACTGTCGCCTGGGGGTTGCCGATTCAAATGGCCGCATCGACAAACTGTACTATGCAAATTGGCGGAAAGCTAAGCCGATGGAAGACCAGGTCGAAATCATCGACCTGCTCGACTTGAATGCTCCGCTCTGCGACCTTATGGTGCGCATGGGGCGCATGCCCGGCGACGACGGGGAAACACGCATGAGAACGGACACAAGGAAATTTGCCGTTCTGACAAAGGTTCCTACTCCCGATAATACCTATTATCCGATACCCTATTATGCTTCGCTATTCCGGGGACGGTGGTACAACATCAAGCGACTTATTGGCCTGGCCAAGGAGGCCAAACTCAAGAACTCGGCGCCCATCAAATACCACATTGAAATTTCCGACAAATACTGGACCGGTATCTTCCGGGCCGAAGGAATCACGGATAGAGCCAAACAACAGGCGAGGGTTGTCGAAGAGAAGAAGAAAATACTCGAATTTCTTACCGGTGTCGAAAATAGCGGGAAGGCTTGGTTCTCCCAGGTTTACACCAATCCGAACGGCGATGTCGTACATGATGTCGTCATCAACAAGATAGAGACCGACAAGGAGGGCGGCGACTGGGCTTCTGATATCATCGAGGCCGTGAATATGATATGCTTCACCATGCGGGTTCATTCCAACCTGGTCGGCTCCGTGCCGGGGAAGGCGCAGACCAACAACAGCGGGAGCGACAAGCGCGAACTCTACACTATCGCCCAGGCTTTGCAGAAGCCCTATCACGATTTGCTCTTCACCGTTCACAACCTTGTTATCCGATTCAACGAATGGAAAGGCGCATATCCCGACTGCCCCTTCATTATGCTCACGACACTCGACGAAAAAAACGACGCGAAAACAGTTACCGTTAATACTTCCGAAATATGATCATCTCGAACGATTTCGAATTAAGGCGTTTTATCCCCAACGTTATGTCCACCGTAGAAGGGGAGGGTTCTCTCTATGAGAAGATAGAGCCCTATATGGGGCTCGTCGAAGCCTCGCTGTCCGATATTTTCATCGGTCCCGAGATGCTGGCAAATCCCCGGTCGATGCCCGAGGCGCTGCGAAATGCCGCATCGGTCTATGTCGCCAACGAGGCATTCCGTATGGCTGTCCCTTCGCTCGACCTGGTACTCACTCCTAACGGCTTCGGTATCGTCAATAACCAGAATGTCGTACCGGCATCGAAAGAGCGAATCGAGCGCCTGATGTTCTCTTTGGCTCAGATGCGAGATAAAGCTGTTTCTACTATGGTGATAGCCCTGGCGGATATAGATGGCTATGCCGAGACCCCTCAGGGAGAGTGGTTCTCCTCTTCATTGTTCCTGCCTTTGGCCGGTCACCTTTCCGGACTGGTCGACCCCGAAAAACCCATGTGGGACGAGTACCTCAGGATTCGTAATATCGCTGAGCCTCTCGAAAACGAGGCGGCCGATGAATTTATTTCGCCCGAACTGATGACTCGTTTACGTGCGGCCCCCTTCGAGAAAGGTTCGGGTTATGCCCGGTTGGCCGGCCGTGTCCGCCGGGTTATCGCCAGGGCAATACCCGGAGCCCCTCTCGATAAAAGGGCGCTCACTGACCTCGTGAACTTTATTCGGGAGAATCCCGATAAATATCCCGAATGGCACGCCTCCCGAACGGCCGGGCTGTTCGACCCTCCCGTTTTCGGGAACGATAAAAAGAGTTCGGGATATTGGTTTTGACTTTAATTTTTTTTGATATGAATAGGAAAATAGCGATTACATTGCCCGTATCGTGGCAGGAGTTGACCGATAGGCAGCTCTATTATCTTTACGATCTGTTTTTGGACAACCTTTCGGCCGACCAAATTAAAACCTATTGTTTCTTCTTGTGGGGAAAAATCAGGATAGAATGCCGGTACGACGAACATGATTACATCGTGCGGCACGATAAGGAAACATTCAAAGTCAGTCGGGAACTGATAGCTTCGGCTATCCACGAGCTCGATTGGATCGTCGAGATTCCCGAATATCCGGTGAGAATCTCCCGAATAAGGAAACATGCCGCTCTCCCCGCCGATTTTCAAGGAGTCGAATTCGAAAAATACATCTACTGCGACAACCTGTATCAGGGCTATCTTTCTACGCAGAAGCAAGAACTTCTCAACGAGATGGCCGGTATCTTGTACAATGCGCCGGGCATAAAGACGAACGCCGCCGAGAAACTTTCTACCTTCTATTGGTTCGCCTCGCTCAAAGAGCTGTTCTCGCGGACTTTCCCGAGCTTTCTCCGACCGGCGGGTTCGATGACGTCGGAAAACCTGCTCGAACAGGGAGCGCCTCTCGGCCGACGATTGCAAGAAGCGATGAACGCTCAGATACGAGCCCTTACCAAAGGAGATATCACCAAAGAGCGTGAAGTATTGTCTATGGATACCTGGCGAGCTTTGGCCGAGCTAGATGCCCAGGCGAAAGAGTACGAAGAATTAAAGAAACAGTATGGAAAGTAAATCGTTCAACTGGGACGCCGCCGATTTCTTTCGGCGGCTGACCGAAACCAACAAACTCGCCCGGTCGAAGAATTTCAAATTCTGTCTCGTGAGCAGTTTGGAAGGATTCGAGGAAGCTCTCGCCCGCATGCAGAGCTCTACGGCGTTCGTATGCGTGAGCGACGTGTCCTCCGGCTCCACCGATTTGACCAACAGCCCGCATACCGTTCGGACAAAAACAGTGTTTTTCGCCGTGCGGCATAAAATCGACGATATGAAGGCCCGCATGGAAGCCTTCGACTTGCAACGGGAAATTTTTCGCCAGTTCATGTCGAAACTGATTCTCGAGAGCACGCGCCTCGCCGAGAACCGAATCTTCATCGACCAGAAAATCCGATTCAGCGAGATAGACAAATATTTCTTTTCCGGCTGCGCCTGCTCCTTTTTCAACATATCCGTAAGTACATACACCGATTTAAGACTTAACGCCGATGAATGGGAATAACATAACCGAAGATAAGGCGCTCGAAGAACGGGCCAAATTTATAGGGGCGTTTAACGGGACGATGATCGACATCTGGAAAGAGAAGATCGTCGATATGGACATCATAGACACCGGGAGTTTGCTCGATTCGGTGGCCGCTCTCCCCGTGCGTGCCGACGGCCGGTTCTCCGAGGTCGTCATCGTACAGTGTTTTCTCGAATATGGCCTTTGGCAGGATTACGGGACAGGCCGGGAGGTATGGCGGGGAAATCCTGGGGATATATATCCCGGACAAAAAGGTCGGAAGAAAGTAAGAGAGCGTCGCCGGTGGTTCTCGACCAAATACTACTCGTCGGTGATGAACTTGCGAGATTTTATGGCTGACAGCATGGGTAGGGAGTTTGTCGGCATAGTAGCCGATGCATTCAACGACCAGCGGCTGAAGAAGTCGACCGAATTTTATAAGAATCACTCGTTGTAAGGAGGTTTGAAAATCCGCTTGTAAAGTCATATAGATTGCCCCGTGTGCCGAATATGTGATAAAATCTGAAAAATTCACTTTTTTGTTAAGTTTGCTTGGAAAACACGATAACTTGCTATATCTTTGCAATCCCCAATCGTTGTATAGTTTTATATGGGAAAACTTGAACTGGTAATAGAGTCTGAGAATATCAGCATTTATTCTCCAAAATTTGATGGGGAGACTGCGACCGAGTTCGAGAAATTCATGTTTATCAATAGAGATCCTTATCCCCAGTTGAAGAGAGATTTCGATGCTATTATTAGCGTCATTAAGAAAATGACTGATGATTGTGGCGCGAGAGAAAACCTTTTTAGACTGGAAGGAGGAAATATTAAAGCCATACCGCTTTGTGTCTCCCTTCGCCGCAAAGATCGGTCTGTTGGAACGTTGCGATTATATTGTATCCGGATATCGGATAAGATACTTGTCATAGGGAATGGCGGCATAAAGAGAACTGACACTTTTCAAGAAGATCCGGTTCTACTCAGTATAGTAAATCAACTCAGGCAGATTGAACATCAGATTTTTGTTGAATCCAAAAAAGCTCATGTCAATTACTATGACTTCGATAAAATGAAACCGATAATTGAAACTATCACCATTTAAATATAAATTATGAAGAAGATTCCACTATTTGAACAATGTGTTGCAAATGTTGCTCCTGAGGTGATGGAGGAGGTAAATCTCAACATTGACATTGCAAACAGAATTTATGACCTTCTCAAAGCTAAGAATTTGACTCAACACGAGTTCGCTTCCCGTATGGGTAAGCGCGATTCGGAAATCTCAAGATGGCTGACAGGAACTCATGGTTTTACAACGGCGACTCTTGCTAAGATTTCAGCGGTTCTCGGGGAGCCTATCGTTGAAGTTCGCCGAGATCCGGAGACTAAGTATGTCTTTATGTCGATGCCTTTTTATAACAGCTCATTAGGGACACCTGGCAATAGTTATACTAGTCATGAGACTAATTCATGTGTTATTTTATACGAAAACTAATTTATTATGGCAGGGCGTGATGTAAATGTTCAAATGGGGCTTACTTCTGTCGATGAAGTAAGTTTTATGATGTTGCCGGGCAAGGTTACTGAAAATGTGCAGCCCGGAAATATAAAACTTGGTTTCTTCAATCAGGTTCAACCCGAAGTGGAGAGTGATAAGATTGCCCTAATATTCGGTGTTAGGTATGAATTGGAGGACGATAAAATCCTTGAATGTGTATATCGCTTTGAATTTAGAGTGAACGGTTTGGATCGATTCATTACTACGCATGATAAAGATGGCATCACGGTTACTTACATCATGCCACTTCTTATTAATGTGGCGATCGGTACCATGCGAGGAATCTTAGTTGTCAAAACGGCTGGGACGAATCTTTCGAAGTACCCGCTCCCTATAATAGATTCGGTTCGATTGACTCAAAGTCTGTCCAATCCTTAAAATTGGCAGACTAGTTATTGTTTAATACAAGATTTAGATTTTTTCGTTTTTCTAATAGCATCGGTGACTTTAATCCTTTCCGATGCTTTTTTTGTGTTTTTTGCTAATTCCTTTTAGAATAGTTCTACCTTGTATAGGATATATACATAGACAAAGGATTCGTCATGTAGATAAGTCAGTGGCGTGTATGTGCAAGAAATATTATGATTTTATCATTTGGGTGCTAAATATAAAATATAATTCTTATTTTTGCGAAGATTATTCTTCGATGCCGGCCTAATGTATCGATGAAACAGGCGAACGAGATATGGATCTTGTACGTTGTTCGTAGAGTCGAAGCGTTCTTAAATAATACTATTGCTTGGATTTTGGATAAGAATACGACGTTATCATGAGAAGGGAATAAAGGTATGAATCATTTGTTTCGTAAAGATGTAGCGATACAGGCTATATTGTATATAGCCCAATGTATCGAAAGGAAAGATCTTCATAAAATCTGCAAGATTTTATATTATGCCGATCAATCTCATCTTTCGAGGTATGGTCGTAGTATCACCGGCGATACTTATATCGCGATGGAGTATGGCCCGGTACCTTCGAATATCGAGGATATATTTAAGGCTTTGAGGGGAGACAGCTATTTTTCGGGTTGCGTAGAGGATTTAAAAGAGTTTTTCGAGATAACCAATAAGTATCATTTGGTTCCCAACAAAAAAGCGAATATGGATTATCTATCCGAGAGCGACGTAGAATGTCTGGATTTTGCTATCGATAAATGTAAAGACAAAAGTTTTGCGGAGTTGACAGAAATGTCTCACGATATAGCTTGGAGCAATACCAAGCGGGATCGGACGATGTCTGTTAAAGATATATTGAGGGAGATAAACGATAGCGAGGAATACGCCTCTTATATTTCTGACAAACTCAAACTAGAAGATTTTAGAATTTGATGGAACTTCCCGTAGAACTGATAGGATTACCCATTGAGAGAGGAGCTATATTGCATTCTTCTATTTTCGAGTATGTAGACCACGGGAAATATTTCGTCGTTATAGGGGTGTCAAGTGAATGTGCGGTAGGATTTTTCTTTATAAACTCCAATATCAGCCACACCATATGGGATAAGCAAGAACAGTTGGATATGCAATATCCGTTGAAAAAAGCGGATTATGATTTTTTAAGATACGATTCTTTTTTATGTTGCACGAATATTTTGCGTATAAACAAGTCGGATCTTATGCTAAGTATTCAAGACGGGAGGACTAGCTATATCGGGGAATTATTGCCTCGGCATCGAGAAGAAATCTTAGAACTGGTTCGGAATTCCAAGCTATTTAGTAAGTTTGAAAAGGAAGAGTTCTTTTATCGATAATCACCGGACATACGATATATTTTTGTAGTTGATTTTTTTTGCGGGACTTCTCTTCGGTATCGAGTGAATACGGGGAGAGGTCTTGTTTTATTTTTGCTTTATCTCTTGCTTTTCTCGAAAAGAACCCCCATCTTTGCAACGACTTCCATTTGAAACAGGCGACGAGGTTCGCCAACTTTGCCGTTGGCATTTTTTATGCCTATCGGCTGATGTTATATAAGTTCCGTCCCGTGTGGAGCGTTAATGCGCCCACTGCCTGTTTCAGGTGGAAGTCAACGGGGAGCGGAACTTTTTTTGTTCCCTCTCCGTCTATCGATCAACATATTGTTTCATTTAAATGACTTCCAAAATGAAAAAAACAGTCGCATTGCCTGTATCGCAGGCAAAAGAAGGCCGTAAAACGTCGGCCTTAGAGAAATCCCTCATTCGATTTTTCGAGCGGGAGCTCGAAGTAAAGCTCACCCGCCGTGAAATGTGGCGAAGCGTCCGTTTCGTAGCTTCGTTGTTTGTCTTGTTGCTCGCCCTGTCGACCGGCGAGCCCCTATTGGCCTTGCCGGCGCTCGCACTGGCAGCTTACGCCTATCGGGGCGTTGCCGACATTACTTCCCGTTTTACGGAGAAAGGAGGTGCGCGATGAAAAGCCATACGATCGAGTTCACCCGCGACGACCTGGTCGTTCGGATCACCCGCTACCCGGCCGGAGAACCGGGGAAATCGCCGTCGGTAGAGATAGAGGTCGAATCCTCCGGATTGCCCCGGTCGTTCGTATGGTTCGACAGGGAGCCGCAGTTGTTCGCCTTCAAGGAGATGCTCGAAGAATATATCGAGACGTTCCGGCCGATGAAAGACGACATTGGCGGTTCATGAAGCCCGAACGATAATTTGTTATGGAATATCCGACCCCGTATCTTCGAGATGCGGGTTTTTTTTGTCTTTTTACGATTCGTCATTCGTCCATATTTTTGAGGAAAAACAGAAACACTATGGCTCAAATCGACGAAATCAAAGCGAAAATCAAAGCACTCCGCGCAGAAACCGAAGCGAACAGCATCACCCCCGACAGTCTCGGGCTTATTCTTGACGATATGGCTTCTTTGATTGGCAGCCAAAATTCTGGCCCTATCGGAGTAGCATCACCATACATCGACATCACGCTGAAAATAGAACAGGGGAATCTTGTCCTGTATCCGGTCGAATACCTACCGACTGGGGCGGATGCCTCGACGTTTGAAATTCGCCTCATGCGCCATGTCTCTACACGAGACAGGAATTTTGATAAAAAAGGGTATCGAAAAGTGGCCGGCTGGCGAATCCCGCAGAACGTAAACAACCCGGAATCAAGGTTCCAGTTCTATCGGTGGCCCTATACGCCCGGAGCCGCAACCATAATTTCGAATACACCTGATGAGATTGGAGGACAAGTTGTGGAAGACAAATTCCCGAGAGTCATTGTCCATTATGGCCGATATAAACAAGAATTCATCTTTACAGAAACACCGCATGGTAAAAGTCGAGAACAGATTGTAGTTCGACAGTTTGGCCTGGCTGTGTTCGACGGGAGAACTCGAATTTCGAATATCGCAAGGTTCTCGCTTCGAGTAGTCGGTAATGAAATTCCCAATGGCGTTGATTTCTCATTCACTTTTGAAAAAGGGGAAATGTTAAAGGAGAAGATATGAAAAAAGGCCCAAAGACTATTCCGTCGGGCCTACAAAAGGATTTTTCACTCCGGACTGCCCGAAGACTATTCAGTCGGGCTAGGACAAAGATACTTATTATATATAAAATATGACAGGAATGCATGAAAAATATTCATGGGAAGGAATAAAATTCGAAATCGTATTCGAAGATTCGCAAGGTAATCCCCTAGATGCCGAAAATATGGTTTTCCGCTTCATCTATCGCGATGAAGCCGGACAGTCTTGTATAATATCGCAGAATGGCGATGAACGCATTAATTGCGTCTTTCGCGACGGTAAACTGATAGGCATATTCGAACCGAATACATTCCGTCGGGGGATTCTCACCGTAGAGCGACGTTTCTGTCGGGAGGATCCTGATTTCGAAAAAGGATATTGCCCGTACGGAAAACAAGAAGCTACAAACATCAAAATTATATAATGGTATGGGAACATGCGACTGTGCAGTAGTCCAAGAGCGAGTAATCGTGCCGGAGGCCGTCACAGTAAAAGAACAGATCGTCGTTCCAGACACTGTTACGGTGAAAGCGACGGTCAGCGTGCCGGCTATTGTTCAAAAACCGAGGTGGATTCCTGATATCGAATGGGGAGATTTGGAAGAATGTCCGAAAGATAGTGTATGGTTTGTCGTCACAGACGAATTACCGTCGGCCATCGGTAGGCCGCATGTTCAATTCAGTTCCTTCTATGACCAATATTTCATAGATTGGGGGGACGGAGAATCTTATGCTTCTCCGATGAGAACCAATACTTTGGACTTTATAAATCATACTTATGCCAAAGGAACCGGCAATATAGACAGCAAAGGCAGAGAGTTCTGGATAATGAAGGCAAAATTCAGTAATCCGGCGCAAAGCGATATTGCCCCTAACGGATATGTGTATGTAAAAGTCGGCGTAAAATTGGCATGGAATATATCGCCCATAAAATATGTGGTAGTCGGAGAGGACATAGACCCGGACTATAATTTTGAATTTAATCAAGGGTGGGATCATTTGGAGGCGATAAGATTTAAAGGTAAAGACAGGAGTATTAGAGACTTTCCTTCTTTTTCTTATGGCAGAACTCCTCTAAGGCATATTTTGACGGACGGGACTCTTAAAATTAGGAAACTGAGCGGTTATAGATTCAGGAATATCATAGCCGAAAATATGGATAACATTGAAGTGTCGGGAGGAACTATCGGAGAATATATTTGGGGGAACGACAACATGGCTTTCGGTAAAGCCGATTTGTCGAAAATGACTTTCGGCAATCTTTCTCACTGTTTCTATGGGATCGGACGAAGTGTTGAAGAAGTGATTTTACCCCAAGTAGAATATACCGGTAACGATATGACGAACTGTTTTAACAATTGCAGAAATCTAAAAAGAATAGTTTTCCCGCCCAAAATGGATTATATAGAGAAGGCCAACGGTGCTTTTGTCGGTTGCTATTCCCTTTATGACTTTGAATTCCCGGAAGGATTTGCAACGAAGGGAAACGGACTTAGAATACAAATGTCAGGCTTTAATAAGACCTTTTCGTTGGATTGGCCGGACGTTAAATTGGACTGGTTCGTTTACAACGGAATAGTTGCAGAGGGTAATGTAGGCCTGCAAAATTTAATCTTCTCGAAAGAGTCGAAATTTTCATATTCGACTGCTACGAACTTGGAAATAACCAATTCACCGTTGGGGCATGACAATATCGTGAGCATACTCGATCGATTGCCCGATTTTACAGGAATGAGTCCTAAGACCATTAAACTGACCGGTTGTGTAGGAGTTTCGGAATTAACAGACGACGAGAAAAAAATCGCTACGGATAAAAATTGGATACTGACGGTATGAAAAGACTGAGAGCAAAAGACAAATACGTATTTGTCCATAAGGATAGGAATAATGGTGTAACCATAGTCTCGGAAATAAATTATCCGGAGAATTACAATCCTTGTGCTTATTGGGAGGAACTCCCCGAAACGGAGGCGAGAGAATTGGAACGAGTATTTAACGAGAGACGGACGAATTGATATGCAGGAGAGAAACGTATTGCAAGAAGTATTTACAGCTACGCTGACGCTGTTTACCGATCTGTTGGAGCCGGTGAAGTGGTTTATTCTCGCGGCCGTGTGCTTGATCGTGGCGGACTTGAAATTCGGCATCGAGGCAGCTCGGAAGCGAGGGGAGAAGATACGGACGAGTCGGGCGACTCGGCGGAGCGTGAACAAATTGGTGGATTATATTTGCTGGATATTGGTGGCCATGAGTTTCGGGAAAGTGTTCGGCGAACCTTTCGGATTGCCGATACTCCCGGCATTGGTGCTGTTGGTGGTTTACGGTTGCGAGATCAATTCGTGTTTCAACAATTACTTCGAAGCTCGGGGAAGTAAGTTACGCATCAATATCTTCAAACTGTTCAAGAATAAGAGCGGCGATGTGATCGAACCGGAGAATAGAGACGAGTAATCGTCTTTCGAAAGACAGTCCATTATATAAAATCTAAAAGAAAATGAAGGTGATTCTAGACAACGGACATGGTCGGGACACAGCGGGAAAGAGAAGCCCGGACGGAAGGTTAAGGGAGTATGCCTACACACGTGAGATGGCCCGCAGGATAGCGCAGGATTTGAAACGGCAGGGTATCGATGTATCCTTGCTCGTTCCCGAAGATACAGACGTTCCCTTGAAGGAGCGTGTGGAACGAGCGAACCGAATTTATGCGGAAACTGGCAAGCAGGCTATACTCGTATCGATACATGTCAATGCCGCCGGTAACGGTTCTACATGGTTTTCGGCCAGAGGGTGGAGCGTGTTCGTCGATCCGGCGGCATCGCAAGACAGCGAGCGGCTTGCGACGTCCATAGCCGAAGCCGCCGGAAACATCGGCCTGACGGTACGCAGGGAGACGGGCGGCCGCAATTATTGGGTAAGTAGCCTTTACATCTGCAAACACACGAATTGCCCGGCCGTATTGACAGAGAATCTTTTCCAAGATAACCGGGAGGACGTGGATTATCTTTTGAGCGATGCGGGCAAGCAGGCGATAGTCCGTTTGCACGTAAAAGGAATTATCGATTATCTGAACTCGTTATGAAAACATTGCCCTGGCTTCTCGTCGGTATGCTTCTCGTTGTCGCTTTTTGGGGCTGGTTACGCCCCGTCGATACCGCTCCCGGGGGGAATCGGGAGAAAGACACCGCGACGTTTGTCGATACGATTCCCTACTTCGTCCCGGTTCCCCGGGATAGCATAGTAGTGAAATATGTCATTGCACGACTTCCGTCCGCTGTCGATGATAGTGTCGGGAGCCATGCAGTCGACACCGTACATCGGAGCGATAGCGTTGCGGTCGCTATTCCCATTACGCAGAAAGTCTATGAAGACAGTACCTACCGAGCCTATGTGTCGGGGTATCGTCCGAGACTCGACAGTCTGTTTCTCTTTCCGAGGACGCAGATTATCACCGTTCGGGAGAAGCCCCGCAGGTGGAATATCGGAGTCGGAGCCGGTTATGGCCTTACCCCGCGAGGTTTCCAGCCATTCGTCGGGGTGACGGTTAGCTATACTCTTTGGGCGTTCTGATAGTTGTTTTTAGTTAGAATGAGCGATGCAGTCTGCTTGTGAAAGCGGGCTGCATTTTTTTATAGATACGCCTCGATACCGGGCTTTTGTACATATTCCGCTATTTCGAAATACGGAATCTGCTTTTGTTTTTCAGGGCAGTAGGGGGCACTTCCGACTGAAAGAAGGAAAAAAATTTCCTTCTTGAAACCCTAAAAATCTGATTTATAACAGAATATAGTTTTGAAGGCTGGAAAATTGTTCGAGAAGGATAGAAATGATGGTGGAAAGTTGCTATTTTGTATTTGATTACTAGTCTTTTATATTAAAATTTTACATCAATATTCATGTGTATTTTATATGCGGGCAGAATAAATTTTTTATTTATAAGAGTCTTTAAGGGGATTATAAGTCATTTGACGATTTTTATGGAATATACGAAAATCGTTCAATTTGGAATTAACATTCTTATGTAGTTCCAATATGGCTTTTCTAAAACTTCCATCGTCTTTGGGAAATCGAGAAGAGACAATCGCTGCTCGAACTCTGGTACTTTTTAAACACCCTTGAGAATGGAATGAGATAATAGTATTTCTTATTTGTTCAACCGCATGAATTATATTAGAACCTTTTAGTTCTACAAATATATAACAAGAGTTATTTTCGGTGTGGTAAATAAAGAGATAGTCACATTTCGATACTACATTTGATGTCTCGAGGAAACCATCAATTTTAATTTTTTCTAATTCATCAATAGAAACATTTTCTATTGAGAATTTAGATTGTTTCTCTGTTACAGAGAAACGACAAGGGCATTTGCATAGAGATTTATTTATTTTGTCTTGAAAAGAATCTGTTTGTAGGAATGCCGGAGGATTATCGAAACAATTACATTTACTCATAAGTCTCAATATTACAGAGATTTTCAAAAATATCACTTAGATAATTGGAGGCTTGATCAATTTGTTCTGCTCCTACAGTTTTTAAATCTTCATCTCTTATATCTATCACATCTCCGTTATTTTGAAATAGATAAGATGAAACATGATCAAAGTTAATGGTCAGATCTGTTTTAGTTATTTGTTGAATTCTCCTTTTAATATTTCTCTTGTTCGCTGAGTTCTTTAAAACCTCATTCGCTAATATTAAATTATCAAATACAGATAGAATATATGGACTATGAGTTGTTACGACTAAAGTGCCTAGACTCTCCTCGACTTTGGATAAAATAGATTCCATAAGTTTTACCTGTTTAGTTGGATATAAATTCAATTCAGGTTCTTCTACGATGAGAATATTGTCGTTAGCGGAAGTATTAAAGTTATTCTCAATAACTACCCATAGGGGTATTATTGATTGAATACCACTAGAGGCTTGTGTTAATTTTACAGCTTCATCATCTTCTGAAAAAACGACAATATCATCGTTCTCTTCAAAAGAAACCTTAATATTCATGAAGTCAATTTTTTGGCTTGGCATTTTTGATCTTTTTGCCTTTTCATACTGACTACCAAATCTCTTTATACATTCAGGTATATTTAAGTTGGCTTCTAATAAAGAAAATATATTATTAGAAAACATTGAAATTAAAATTCTTTCGGCCGGAATATAAATTGGGTTCTTGATGTTATATCCAAAAAGTAATGCGTCTTTCATGAATTGAAAGACTGCCGATTGTATTTGGTGGTCATCATTCTTAGTGTGATTTAGCAACCAAATGGATTTCTTTAAGATGTCTCGCTCTTTATCGCTGATCGCTATAACTTTTTGTTTCAGAATTTCTTCAATATTTTCTCGATTCTTATCTTGAATACTTTTTAATAATATATGATTGACATTATTCGTCTCGAAAGAGTTATATGAAATAGACCAGTGATAAGAATCATGTATGTAAGTGATAGATGAGTCTTGATGAAAAGGGAAATCAATATTATATTTTGACAAAAGAGTGATAAAATTATTATAATCTCCTGTTTTTAATAACAAAATTTCTTCGCTATTAAATATGGAAAGTAATTTGGCGGCTATACTTTTCCCACAAGCTGTATCACCTATGAAAATATTGTATTTTCTTATTTGTATTTCGGCTTTTTTTATTGGGCCAAAGTTCTTAATAATTAGGCGGTCGTTGTTCATATAAATATTATTATGTAACTACAAATATAGTATATATTTTCCCTTTGTACATGACTTGTTCTTCTTAATTTTGAAATCTACATAATTTTACAGCTATGTTATAGTTGTAAAATGGTTGTTAAATATAACACTTTCGTTATATTTGTAGGGTGTTATAACTTATCTATATCTATGAAAGAATTAAATTTTGTAGCTATCGACCTCGAGACTGCCGTAATGGTAGAGCGGAGTTCTATTTGTGAAATTGGTATTGCGGTGGTCAGAGACTCGCAAATCGTAGAGACGAAGAGCTGGTTAGTTCGGCCCGAGGGTAACAGGTATTGTGCCATGAATGTGGCGATACACCACATAATCCCCAATATGACTGAGAATAGGCCTTCATTTCCCGAGGTGTGGAAAGAGGTCGAGCCGTATCTGTCCGGTCAGATAGTTGTCGCCCATAATACAGCGTTCGATATGTATGCGTTATGCGATGCCCTGGATAAATACGGGCTCCCATATCCTACGTTCTCATATTACTGTTCTTTCCGGGTTGCCAGGTATGTCTATCGTACATATAGCTATTCACTGCCGATTATCTGTGCGGAATTTGGTATCCCCTTGGACGAGCACCATCGGGTCGGAGGTGATGCCGAAGCCTGTGCTAAAGTATTTATCAAGAGCCTCGACCTGGCAGGAATTGACAAGGTCGATGACTTGCAAGAGAAATTTGCCTTCAAGTGCGGGCAGTTTGCCGAAGGTCTGTTCCGGCCGCAGCTGGCGAAGGACAAGCCGAAGAAAAAAATCGATGCCGGAGATATTGTGGGCGACCCTTCTAAAATGGACGAAGGTAGCTACTTCTATGGGAAGGCGGTTTGTTTTACCGGGGCTTTCCAATATGGCATTCGTCGTGAACTCCTGCAACGGATAGCAGATATTGGCGGGTACTCCATGACTTCGGTTACAAAAGAGACCGATATCCTGGTCGTCGGCCAGCAAGATTATTGGGTAGTGGGTGACTCCGGCATGAGCAGCAAGCAGAAGAAGGCGATGGCCATGCGCGAGAAGGGAATGGATATCGAGATTATGTCGGAGGTTGACTTTCTAAGCAACCTGTAAAATGAAGGAATAATAATTAGATTTTATATATGTGCTTATTTAAGAAGAAAATGAAGAAAGTTGAAGGTGAAATAGAATATCCTAGGTTTATCCCTACGACCCCAAGCGGTATAGATAAATTTGAGGGAGGATCTCAAAAAAGGTTATCTGAAACGATTGCACAACATTTCCAGAAAAATGATTTATTGGGGGAAAATGCTTTGCCCCGTATTATAGGCATTGAAGGAGAATGGGGCTCTGGTAAATCTAACGTCGTTAAGATGCTTAGAGAGCAATTAAAAGGGAAATATTATTTTTTTGAGTATGATGCTTGGGGGCATCAAGAAGATTTACAACGCCGATCAATACTTGAATTATTAACACAAGAGCTTGTTAAAAATAATTTTTTGGTTGGAGAAACAATCGTAGAATTCAAGAATGGTGAAAAGGAGAAAGTAACATGGCCGGATAAATTGAAGTATTTGTTAGCAAGAAAAAGTGAGGCTGAGAGTCTGACATATCCTCGTGTGAGTGAAGGAATGGTTGCAGCATTTTTAGTTACGGTTCTAACCCCTGTATTTACGTATATTGCATACGCAATAAAGCCAACAGATACGACATGGGTATATACATTGATTTCTATTCTTATAGCAGCGTTGCCTATTATTATTTCTCTGTTTATTTGGTGGTATAAGAAAAGGAAATATGGATTAAGTTATTTATTGGCTATTTATCAAGGAGAAGTTAAACGGAATCGAACTTATGAGATCCTGAATGTGGACGAGCCAACTGTATATGAGTTTAAGAAGTGGATGCAGGATATTTCGGATTACATCGAAACAAATAATGCACCTAAGTTGGTTATTGTATTTGATAATATGGATAGGTTGCCTTCTGAGAAGGTAAAAGAGTTATGGTCTTCCATACATACATTCTTTGCAGATGGTGGTTTCAAAAATATTTGGGCAATTATACCATTTGATGAAAAGCATTTATCTTGTGCTTTTGGAAATGAGAAAGAAGACAATAGTTTTGCCAGAGAAGTGACAAAGCTTTTTATCAAAAAAACTTTCCCTATTGTCTATCGAGTGGCTCCTCCTGTTATTACAGATTATAAAATTGTGTTTGATAAACTATTTGTGGAGGCATTTGGTACAAGTGTGGATTTTGATTCGAGGGAAACAATCAATCGCGTGTTCCGAATAGAAAAACCTTCTACAAATGTCCGGGACATAATTTCTTTTATCAACGAAATGGTCGCTCTTAAACAGGAATGGGGGGAGAGTATTTCAATAGAGAATATCGCCTTATTTTGTTTAGAGAAAGAACAAATTTTAAATGATCCGGTCAATGAGATTTTGTCAGGCTCATATTTGCTTAATACGAATTCGATTATTGATAATAGCATACAGTTTCAGAGTGAAATGGCTGCCTTGGTGTATGGGGTGGCGGTTGAACATGCTCAACAAATACCATTAACGAAATACATAGAAAACTGTATAAATAAAGGACATGGTTATGATATAAACCAATATGCAGAATCCAATGTCCATTTTGACATGGTATTAAAGTATGTAGTAGAGAATATGGATACTGCTAGTGTAGATAAAATCATACACTGTTTAAATAAACTGAGACGGGAGAGCACTTCGATTCATAGCATATGGAAATATTTATTCCTCAAGAAGCTAGGCGCTCCTATTGAAAAACAAGAATTCTCTATGGAGTATAAGGCCCTGTTGTTGCATTTGGACTCTGATATGCAGAATATTATTATTTCACGATTATATCAAGAAATTCTTCACTTTACGGACTTTAAAGGGGCTTATTATTTTAATGCGTTATATGAAATGGACCAGTTCATAAAAGAGAATGGCTTGTCTTGTGATTTTATGTCGATAATTCAGGAGAAAGAAGTAACCCCCTCTACCTTTATTGAGTTTGTTCAAGCTGCAAATAAGGAACAAATAGTATTCAGTGACCATGAGGATACAATAATGTGTGATGGTTATCGCATAAAAACAAATTCAGAATCCCTTGATGATTATTTGGCGGAATTAAAGTTTAATTATATCGATGTATTGAGAGCAATAAAGAAGAGTTCTTCGTATGGATTCCCGAAACTTTTACGGGCTGTTACTAATTGTATTAAAGAACAAATTGTGAATAGGAACAATGCCGGAGTTATATTCGCAACCTATCGGATATTAGCTTCTAAAGATGACCAACCTCTGTCTGTTACATTAAATCAGCCTTTGATCAATCAAATACATTCAGAATTAGAATCTGATGGACAGGATATAAAAAATTCGGGATACTATGATTTCGTCGCTATGAAACTTGCTGATGGGCAATCGGTCTCTTTGATTGACGGTGGGGATATAAAATGTATTGCTGAGATTATGGATTATTATATAGAATATGATGATTTATTATTGGAGAGTTTGAAGTTTAATATTCCATTGTTGAATGAGGTATTACAGTATATGGTAAATAATAATTTAGGATCGAAATTATTACAGAAATTTGTATTACCCAAATTTGATACTATAAAGGAAAAAATAAATGTAACAGACGAGGCTTTGTTAAATAATTTATCCAAGTGGAATTTTGAATCTATTGGTAAAGATAATATTACAGAATATGTCCCTAATGCCTCTTTTTATGCAGTGACCAATCGAGTTGATAACGCTTTAAGTAAGCATATTAACCAAGTTGCGATTGAGGCTTTGTCCGAAGAATCTGTCGATTCGTTATACAGTCAACGAATGAATTTGAAAGATTATTGGATTGCTGTAATAAGTTATTTATTGGATAAAATGGACTCTCTTCCAGATAATTTGGTAGAATTCTGTAAGAAAATTTTTAGGGATATTGCATCGGGAAGTCAAGATCCTATACAATTGCCTGATTATTTGAAAGCAATGATTAACAGGTTAGATAATAGAGGAATTATATCGACAATTATAGATATAAGGAATCGCTTTTGTAATGGGGTGCAGGCCATCAATCCTACTAAATTTCAGTTCTTTGAATCTTATTTTAGATTATATGGATCTTTAATCGAAACTGCTGTAAGCGTTGTGAATCAAATTATGTTACCTGTGATAGAAGATGAAGCATGTAGGTCCTTGATTTTACAGCATCAAGATTTCTATATAAATTTAATAAATAAAGCCGGTGATTCCTCTTTTGAAATAAAGAAGCGTTTTAGGGAAATAATAACGCCTGATTCCAGTTCTGAATTGGTTGATTTTGTGGAAACGATAGATCCTAATCCCAGAGCAGAAGATAGTTCTGAAAGTAAGTAAGGGATCCTATATAATGGTGCTATGATTCTATCCCGTATTTTTAAGCATCGGACAAAATCCGATGCTTTTTTGTATTATCCCTTGCTTGTTTCAAAAAAATCCTCCATATTTGTAATGCATTCCATTTTTAGACAGGCGAGGTAGTTCGCCGACAAAGCCGTTGGCGTTTTTTTATGCCTCGGCATTACATATATACGGTTCCGACCCCCGTGTGGTGCGTTAATGCGCCCACTGCCTGTCTTCAAGGTGGAATGCAACGGGAAAGCGGAACCGTTTTTATTTTCCGCAAAAAAATAAAAGCATTCCATTATGAAGAAAACAATTGCATTGCCTGTACCGCAGGCAAAGGAAGGGCGAAAGACATCGGCTCTTGAAAATTACCTCATTCGATTTTTCGAGCGGGAGCTCGAAGTAAAGCTCACCCGCCGTGAAATGTGGCAAAGCGTCCGTTTCGTCGCTTCGCTATTCGTCTTGTTGTTCGCCCTGTCGACCGGCGAGCCTCTGCCGGTCTTGCCTGCGCTCGCACTGGCAGCCTACGCCTATCGGGGCGTTACCGACATAACCTCCCGTTTTACGGAGAAAGGAGGTGCGCGATGAAAAGCCATACGATCGAGTTCACCCGCGACGACCTGGTCGTTCGGATCACCCGCTACCCGGCCGGAGAACCGGGGAAATCGCCGTCGGTAGAGATAGAGGTCGAATCCTCCGGATTGCCCCGGTCGTTCGTATGGTTCGACAGGGAGCCGCAGTTGTTCGCCTTCAAGGAGATGCTCGAAGAATATATCGAGACGTTCCGGCCGACGAAGGACGAGACCGCGCGATAATTTTTTGCTCCCGGCTTGCGAATGCCGGGAGTTTTTCGTATCTTCGAAGAAAAGGAGGAAATATGTTTATAATCGAGGCCTTAGGATTTGTGATCTTGTTCGTGATAATTATAGCTCTTGGAGCATTCACGGCGGCTAGCGTTGTATTGTCGTACATATATTGGATCGTGGTAGCTGCTTTTTCGGTCACGGCGATAGCCGCTCTTTGCAGTCGCCTCGTTCGCTTTTTCAAAAGGAAAGCTCGTCGTTCGTAAATCGTTGTTGTAGAAATAGAATTCTCGTCGGAGCCTCGGGAAGATTTCCCGAGGCTCTTTTTGTGTCTTTTTTCCTCTCGCCGGGAGTGGCCATATTCGTGAAAAATTAATCGGATATGAGCAATTACGAAACATCGGCCTCCATCACCTTGGAGGTGAACGGCAAGAACGCGGAGGATCGCTTGAAGGCTCTTCGGCAGAGAGCCGAGGATTTGGAAAACGCTTTGGCCCGTGCCCGGAATACCGGAGACAAAATCGAGATGAACAAGCTCCAAAAGGAGCTGAAAAAGACGAATAAGGAGATTAGGGAGATGTCGTCGTCGGCTCAGCAAGCCGAGAGCGTCATGCGCCGTCTCGACAGGGCTACCCCGAGAGAGCTCTCTAAAACGCTATCTACCCTCCGGAAGCAGCTCGACAATATCGAGCGGGGATCGGCCGCATGGAATGCCCAGATAGAAAAAATCAAAGCGGTGCAAAGGGAATTGAACTCCGTAAAGGGTTCGATGAAAGAACATGAGTCGTTGTGGTCCCGGTTCGCCAAAAAAATGTACGACTGGGGAAGCGCCCTTACGATGTCCATGGCCGCGATATCCGGCTTGACCATTACCGGCAGGCGGGCTGTGCAGAGTTATGCGGACATGGAAGGCGAAATGGCGAATGTGCGCAAATTCACCGGCATGACGACGGAAGAGGTCGAGCGACTGAACGAATCGTTCAAGACGATGGATACACGCTCGTCTCGCGAGCAGCTCAACAAACTTGCCCAAGAGGCCGGGAAACTGGGAATCGCCTCGCAGCAGGCGGTTATCGAATATGTCGAGGCGGCCGATGTGATCAACGTCGCCCTCGACGAATTGGGAGAGGGGGCGACCCGGGATATCGGAAAACTTTCGTCGATTTACGGCGATGCCGAGAGAATGGGCTTGGGAAAAGCCATGCTGGCCGTGGGCGCTGCCATCAACGAAGTCTCCCAAAACTCCACCGCTTCGGCTTCTTATTTGGTAGATTTCGAGAACCGTATGGCCGGTGTGGGTAAACAGGCCGATATGAGTATCCCTAAAATCATGGGTTACGCTTCGGTGCTCGACCAGAACGCCCAGCAAGTAGAGATGTCGGCCACCGCTTTGCAGGGCATTATCATGAAAATGTATCAAGATCCGGGGAAACTGGCTCGCATAGCAGGCATCGACGTGAAAGAGTTCGCCCGGCTGGTGAGGGAGGATGCGAACGAGGCTTTGCTGCAACTGCTCGACACCCTCGGTAAGGCCGGAGGCATGCAGGCGCTGGCTCCGATGTTCGACGAGATGAAGCTCGACGGATCACGGGCGGCCAGCGTGTTGTCGGTGCTGGCCGGGAATATCGAATCGGTTCGGAGAGAGCAAAAGCTGGCTCAGGAAGCATTTGATGAAGGCACATCGGCCATTACAGAGTTTAATGTCCAAAATAATACGGTGCAGGCGCAGCTTGACAAGGCCAAAAAGTCGTTCAACGAGTTATCGGTCGAGCTCGGGAAAGATCTGCTTCCTGTCATGCGCCATGCGATTACCGGTGCGTCGGCCTTGCTCCTGGTATTTAAGGAGGTTATCTCCGTTATGAAAGAGAATAGAGCTTTGATCGTCTCTGTGGCGGCCGGTATAGCCGGATATACGGTCGCCGTGAAGGCGAGTACCGTCGCTCAAAATCTTTGGAATGCGACGCAGAAGGCCGGAAATTCGATTGTGGCGACAGGGAGAGGTATCGTTCTATTGCTCAGATACGCCTATTTTAGATTAGAGGGTCAGGTCCGCAAAGCCGATGTCGTGATGAAGGCCTTCAATCGCACGACCAAAATGTCGCCTGTCGGGATATTGGTAGGAGCCTTGTCGGCCGGAGTCGCAGCCTTGCTTTCCTATCGGGAAAAGATGAAATCTGCTCGTGAGGCGGCGGCCGAGGCAGCCAAAGCCGAGCGGGAATACGAGAAAAGCATCACCGATGTCTCGGAAGCTGCCGCCTCGACATCGAAGGAGGAACTCGCACGTTTGCGTGCATTGTATCGGGCAGCCGTTGACGAAGCCCGATCGAAGGAAGAACGAATCGAGGCAGCCCGCCGGTTGCAATCGCTCTATCCCGATTATTTTTCCAAAATGTCGACCGAACAAATCATGTTGGGAGACGCCAAAGCCAAATACGATGAATTGACCGATTCGATTCTGAAAAATGCGAAGGCGAAGGCAGCGGCCGATTTGATAAAGAGGAATGCCGAGCAAATCGTCGAGATAGAACAATCCATGCCGGAGTTGGAGAAAAACGCTGTCGATACGGACATAGCCTATGACCGGGCGAAGAAGCGGAGGCAGGAATATATCGATAGATACAACATAAGCTCGTCGGCCATGGGCGGCGGTTATGCGCAAGATCAGTCGGCGCTTTTGTCGAATGTCATGGTAAGGAAATCGGCTCCCGGAACCGACGATGAACGGAAGGCGGCGGAAGCAGCGTGGAAAGCGTATGCCGAAGCGAACGACAAGCTGACTAAGCTGCAAGCGGCCAATAAGAAACTGGCCGAGGAGTACGGTATATCTTTGACCGATGTATTCGCCGGGCAGGGAGACGGTGGAAATATGAGTTCTGTTTCTGCTTCCGGTAGTGCTGGGAAAAGCGGGGAAAGAAATAAGTTTCAAGCAGAAGACGACTGGCTGTCGATCGAGAAGTCGAAGGCTCTCGCCGGCTATGCTACCGGATTGATGGATTACAACGAATATATCGAGAAAAAAGCAGAGCTCGATAAACAGTATCTTCTCAAAAAGTTGCAGAACGCAGAGGCCACGGAAAAGGAGATAGCCGATATCGTCGGCGAGCTCGACAAACTCACTGAAAAGGAGGTGACACAGCGGAATAAAGAGCAATTCGATGCCGCAAGAGAGGAGATAGAAGCCGAACGCCGGGAACGCGATGCTGCCGATACCGACAGTTATATGCGAGGCCGAATTTCGGAAAAGACTTACCAGCGAATGAAATTCGAGTCGGAGATAGCATATCTCAACCGGCTCAAAGAGTTGTATGCCGAGGGTAGCCAGGAGCGCGCCGAGATTGAAAAACAGATTACCGACAAACTGCAAGCCGACAAGCTGGCCAAGTTCAAGGAGACGCAAGACAGGCAGAAGACTCTTTATGAGGAGTATTTCAAAGGGATATCCCTTATGTCGGCCGAAGAGAGGGAGCAGCAGTATCGGCTGCAAATCGATTCTCTGAATGCCTTGACGAAGAAGATGCTCGACGCGGCCGGAAACGACGAGGCTAAAAGGCAGAAAATCATCGAAGCCTCTGCCATCGCCGAAAAGGCATTGAAAAAGCAGTATTTCGAAGAGACTACGGAGGAGAGTTTCAATGCCATGGAGAAAGCCAACGCCGAGCTGGCCGAGTGGTTGCAAAGCGACGGCGGGAAAGCCGTGACCGACTCTTTCGGTATGATCATGTCGGGAATGTCGGCTATCTTCTCGCAAATATCCTCGATAGTCCAGTCGAATATGGAGATGGAGACCGCCGCCATCGAGAAACGCTACGACAAAGAGATTTCGTTGGCCGAAGGAAATACCTACAAAGTCAAGAAGCTCGAGCAGGATAGAGAGAATGAGATAGCCCGGGCAAAGAACGAAGCGAACCGCAAGATGTTCGCCATGCAGGTGATCCAAGCCGTGGCGCAGACTGCTCAGAACGCTTTGGCCGCTTATGGCTCGGCTGCGGCGATACCCATCGTCGGATATATCATGGCTCCTATTGCGGCGGCTATGGCCGTAGCTGCCGGCGCCGTGCAGATCGCGGCTATAAAGAAACAGCAGCAGGCCTCCGAAGCGCAGGGGTATGCCGCCGGCGGATTCACCCGCCCCGGCCCGGTGGACGAGCCGGCCGGTATCGTCCATGCCGGCGAGTGGGTCGCCAGTCAGAAACTGGTGACTTCGCCGGTAACGCGTCCTATCATCGACGCCCTCGAATATGCGCAGCGAACCAACACGATCGGCTCTATCCGTCGAGTGTCTGCTCTCCCCGCGCCGATTAGCTTACCAGCCCCTTCGCCTGATGGAGGAGGAAACTCCCCGGACACAGGCGTATTGCTCGCCACATATTTTGCGGTTCTCAAAAAATTGGGTGACCGCCTGGACGAGCCCTTCGTCACGGTCAACACGGTTACCGGCGACCGGGGCATCAAGAAGGCTCAGGACGAATACGATCGTTTGATCAGAAACAAAACCCCTAAATCACGCAGGAAATGAAAATATTCGTAGAGGGTAAAGAGGCTTTCTTGAAGAAAGGAACCTCCTTCGAGTTTATCGCTGAAAACAGGCTTTTCTCTGGTTCCGACGAGTACACCTTGTCTATCACCTTCCCCATAGTCGATTGTCCTTGGAATCGGGCGATATTCGGGCTTTTGTATCGGAAAGATGTCGATATCGAAAAAGTGAACTTCGCCTGTGAACTACGGGATACCAATTTCTATAAAATGGGGGTTCTCGCTATTGTCGAGGTGTCGCAATCCGAAATCAAAGGGCAATTCCTCGATGGAATGAGCGCCCAAAACTTCATCGGTGATTTCGACGAAATATACATCAACGAACTCGACTTGGGCGATTATGAGTATGTGAATATGAGTAATACACCTCCAGAATGGCTTTGGAGGAGCATCGACCGCATGAAAAACTATATATCTTTGCCCTGGGTCAACAACTATTCGGGGAATATACAAAATGAGGTCGTATATGAAAATGGCACTTATAAATGGCATCCGGACACCAAGGGGGTATCGTTTCAGCCATATTTGCTATTCATCGCAAAGCAAATTTGCGAGGTATTAGGTTATAGTTATGATTTCGGGGAATGGGAGAGGTCGACATATCGTCATCTCATAGTCTGCAATTCGCTCCCGTATGCCTGGGATATGCCCCAAATAGCAAAAGCCCTTCCTCACTGGACTGTGACAGAGTTTTTTGAACATTTGGAGAACTTTCTGTCGGCATTTATTGACGTTGACCATAGGGGCAAGACAGTGACATTCCATTTCATCGCTAATGACTCGGATTTCAATACCAGTATAACCCTTAACCATGTTGCCGACGATTTTACGGTAGAGGTTAGCTCCGAGGGGGAATCTTCATACAGGGGAGTATCTACTTTGAGATATTCCGATTGCGACCATGAAATGTGGAAATTCTACTCGTGTAACTGGTTGGTGGAAAATCATGAGAAGATGATTGTCCGATATGAGACTCTGAATGATTTAATCGAGGCCAATAAAAACTTGAAGGAGACCGTTGTCGGGGTTGAGTATCCTGATTCAAATTTGGGAAAAATCTTGTATGTCGAGTCTTTGAATACCTATTTCGTATTTAGACCGGTAAAGATTATACCTCAGAGCTATTATGATCCAGTGTCTGAGACCTATTATGACCAGTATGTGAACATTCTTCAACCGATAAACCAGTTTGGAGAACGCATCGGTACAAATGAGGAAAGCGATAGCATAGAGATAGGGATTGTCCCCGCCTGGATAGATGACACAGAAACCAGTAAAGGGCAATGTCTGTTTTTAGAGCTCGACTTCAATGATGGAGAAACAGATGGCAATTCTGAGTATTTACCGATAAGTCTACTCGAATCTGGGGAGAGTGAAAAAAGTGGGGCATACTTCTCTCAACTTTTTGTCGCATTCTGGGACGGTACGAATTATTTCAAAGGGCTGCAGCCGCGTCCAATTATCGACAAAATATCTACGAATGAAGACTGGACTTATGTTGAGACTGGGTATAGCATGCGTCTAAATAGGGATCCTAGCGACCTTTCCTATTTCAACTCTCCGATCGACAGCTGCAAAAAATACAATTTCCAGTTTTTGGCGAACAAAATTCCGCCTGTGAGGGCTTTGTTCTTCATTCAAGGTAAGCCGTATATCTGTGAAAAAATCACGGCCACATTCACGGAATATGGTATGTCGCAGCTCTTGAAGGGGACGTTCTATCGAACCGATTAAAGAGTCCCGTCGAGGTCGAGAATGGCTTTATCGGCATTGTCCCGGTGGCGGGTATATACATCGGTAACGGCCAGTGAGCTGTGTCTTGCCTGGTCTCTCACCGAGATGTTGCTCAGTTTTTTGTCCAGCATCTCGGTGATTCCTGTATCTTTTAGCGAGTAGAATGTGTAATCTTTGTCGAGTTTCAACTCTTTTTTCAGGCGGGTCCAGCGAATAGTTATGAGCCGTCGGTCTACTTGCACGTTGCCGGGCATGATGTTGTTTGAGAATAGGAAATAGTGAGGAGGGTAGTCGAATACCCCCAAGTCGAGCATGAACATCATTACCTTTTTCGGGATAGTTATAGTTTGTGTCGTTCTGTTTTTGCTGTCTTCGGACGGGATTGTCAAGGTACAATTCTTAACGTTGAAATATCGAAGCCTCAGCCGGGTCTGTTCGATGGGACGAATATAGCAGTAGTATAAGAGATAACACGATAAAAGAAAGTGTTTGTCGTTCGACATCAAATATTCGCTTATCTGTCGAATCACAGAGGGCGGAATAACTTTCCTCCTTTTCTGGAATAATTTTCGACTGAAAGGTTTTATGCCGGAGGCCGGATTCTCGTTCATAAGTCCTTTTTCTACGCAAAAGGAGCAAAAAGCTTTGAGAAAAGTGAGACAATTATTCCTATACTGAGGGGACAGTTTCAGTTCCAAGTGTATGTAATCGAGGAAATCGTTGCAAAATCGTTTGTCCAGCTGGTAGAGGTAGATGATGGGTGAGGTTCTCTGTTGATTATAGGCAACCAACTTTTTAATCTTTGATTCGTGGCTGATGTATGTCTCTTTTCTGAAAATCCCATCGGAGTACATCTTCTTGTTATTCTCCACATATCGTTTGATGGCATCATCAAACGATATCGCAACCTTAAATTCTTTCTCGACCCAGGGATTCCACCCCCGGATAAGTTGTTGGTAAAGCCGGATAATCAGACCTGCAGCATACTCCCGCCTCTGTTTCTTTGTCGCCAATCGGTTTATCTTTATTCGCTTCCTTCTCATTTTCCCTCTAACTGGGTCGAAAGCGTAAAACTCAACATACCAGGCAGGGTCATTTTCACGAAGCCTTGGGTATGTAAAACTTATTATTTCGTCGATTGTGGATTTTTGTGGCAGATTGTCAATGTTAAAATCAATCCGCGCGGGAATCGTATTTTTAAGCATTTTTTTATTTAACGAATCTGGGGTGATTCGCTAAACACGAGCGGGCTTTTGATCCGTATTAGCCCTGTTTTAGGGAAGAAAAACCTCAAAAGCTTAATACGTAATCTTTTGAGGTTTCATTCCTTGTTGTAGCGATTCCGGGAATCGAACCCGAGTCTCAACCGTGAGAGGGTTGCGTGCTAGGCCACTACACTAAACCGCCGTTCGCTTTTTGAAAAGCGATGCAAATATAACCGATTTGTTTTTATTGAACAAACTTTCGGTATGAAATTTTTTCAGTGTCTCGAATAAGATTGTTATTGTTTTGAAGATGAATGACTAAATTATTTTTTCTAACTCCTTGATGTTTTTAGCTATTTCTTCTTCTGGTAAATTGTAGTTCAGAAGGTCTCCTGCTAAATATTGGTCATAGGCAGCCATATCGATGAGCCCGTGGCCGGATAGATTGAAGAGGATGCATTTTTCTTTTCCCTCTTCTTTTGCTCTTAATGCTTCTTGTATAGTGGCGGCTATTGCATGAGAAGATTCCGGGGCAGGGATAATTCCTTCGCATTGAGCGAATAATGTAGCTGCTTTGAATGCATCGAGTTGTTCTATGTCCACGGCTTCCAAGAGGCCATCTTTTTTCAGTTGGCTGACGATTGTTCCTGCTCCGTGGTAACGTAGTCCACCTGCATGTATATTGGCCGGGGAGAAGTTATGTCCCAAAGTGTACATGGGCAGTAGAGGTGTATAGCCCGCTTCATCTCCAAAATCGTATTGAAAAATTCCTTTGGTCAATTTGGGACAGGACGCAGGTTCGGCTGCGATTAACCGAATGTCTTTTCCCTCTTTTAATTTATGGCGTAAAAATGGGAATGAAATTCCCGAGAAGTTGGACCCGCCTCCGAAGCAAGCGATGACAATATCGGGGTATTCGCCGGCCATTTCCATTTGTTTTTCAGCTTCTAGCCCGATTACTGTTTGATGTAAAGATACGTGATTGAGTACACTACCTAAAGTATATTTACAGTTGGGGGTACTCATTGCCAATTCTATCGCTTCAGATATTGCCGTACCTAAACTTCCTTGATAATTGGGGTGATCAGTTAATATTTTACGTCCTGCTTTGGTCGACATACTGGGTGAAGCAATAACTTGTGCGCCGAATGTTTGCATAATAGAACGTCGATAGGGCTTTTGATGGAAGCTCACTTTAACCATGTAGACTGCAAGTTCCAATCCGAATGCTTTTGCGGCTAAAGAGAGTGCAGCCCCCCATTGTCCTGCTCCGGTTTCGGTTGTGATGTTGGTTATACCTTGTTTTTTACAATAGTAGGCTTGTGGTATGGCCGAATTTAATTTGTGAGAACCAACAGGGCTTACACTTTCGTTCTTGAAATAGATGTGTGCAGGAGTATCCAATGCTTTTTCGAGCCCCAAAGCTCTGACAAGAGGAGTAGGACGCCATATTTTGTACATATCGCGTACTTCTTCGGGGATTTCTATCCATGCGTCGGAAGTGTTTAATTCTTGTTTACAGAGTTCTTCTGCAAAAATCGGATAGAGGTCTTCTACGGCTAGGGGAGATTTGGTTGCCGGATTTAATGGACTCATTGGCTTGTTGGGCATGTCTGCAATGACATTATACCATGCTTGTGGTATGTCTTTTTCTGCAAGGATAAATTTTTTTGTAGCCATTTTACTCCTTTGGTTTTTGTGATTTATAAAGTAAAAATAAAGTTTTTACATATAATTGAAAAGCAAATATATGAATTTTTCATTAAATGTATAGAAAAACTATGTTTTTTTTGTCTATATGAATTTATCTTTGAATTTTTAAATGCAAAAAGAGACGCTGCTCACGCAGCATCTCTTTTTTAGAATTCATCACATTATGCTTATTTTAAAGTGCTAGATAGAGTTACGCTCACGCGCGACTATGCGAATTATAGATATCTTGATTCAACAACCGACCAATCGATGATTTTCCAGAGGTTGTGCAATTGCTCTGCTCGTCTGTTGCGATAGTCGATATAGTAGGCGTGTTCCCATACGTCGAACGTTAACAAAGGAGTAAGTCCTTTGGTTAAAGGAGAGCCTGCATTATTTTCTTTACTGATAACCAGATTTCCGTCTTTATCTTTGGATAACCAGACCCAACCAGATCCAAATAGAGTAGTCCCTGCTTGTTCAAATTCTTTTTGGAAGTTTTCGAAATTTCCCCACTTCTTATTTATAGCTTCTGCCAACTTCCCTTGTGGACTTTTTTCCCCATTCGGGGAGAATGTGAAGAAATAAAATATGTGGTTCCATGCTTGGGAGGCATTATTAAATAGAGCTCCGTCGGCTTCTTTGATGATTTCTTCGAGAGGCTTGTCTGCGAAGGGTGTTCCTTCGATAAGTTTATTTAGGTTATCGATATAAGTTTGTTCATGTTTACCGTAATGGTATTCTATCGTTTCCTGACTGATTACAGGGGCTAAATCATTAATACCATAAGGTAATGGAGGCAATTCGTAAATCATAATTATTTATTTTTCTTTGTTACTTATATAACAATCGTCGGACTAAAAAAGTTTCGTATATCTAAGTATTTTTTCTGTTACTTGGAGTATACACATTCTTATAATGTCCGATTCATTCTCTAATTACTTGATTTCATTATTTCTCGGGTTTACTCGATGGCTTGGCTATCGATTCACGCATGGCAGTGTCTGCCTCGACATTTTTCATTTTATAATAATCCATGATTCCGAGATTTCCCGAACGGAAGGCTTCCGCCATAGCTCTGGGAACTTCGGCTTCGGCTTCGATTACTTTTGCTCTTGCCTCTTGTGCTTTGGCTTTCATTTCTTGTTCGAGAGCGATAGCCATGGCCCGACGTTCTTCTGCTTTTGCTTGTGCGATGTTTTTATCGGCTTGTGCCTGATCCATTTGCAAGGTGGCTCCAATGTTTTTACCGATGTCGATATCGGCTATATCAATGGAGAGGATTTCAAATGCAGTTCCTGAATCAAGCCCCTTTTTCAATACTAGTTTGGATATGGAATCCGGGTTTTCAAGAACTTGTTTGTGGGACTCGGACGAGCCGATGGACGACACGATACCTTCTCCTACACGAGCCAATATGGTATCTTCACCTGCACCGCCGACTAGTTGACGAATATTTGCCCGTACTGTTACACGAGCTTTGGCTATTAACTGTATACCGTCTTTGGCCACGGCTGTAACCGGCGGTGTGTCGATAACTTTCGGGTTGACAGACATTTGCACGGCTTCGAATACATCGCGTCCGGCTAAGTCAATAGCGGTAGCCATTTGGAAGCCTAAATCTATATTAGCTTTCGAAGCGGATACGAGTGCGTGTACGACGCGTTCTACATGACCTCCGGCCAGATAGTGAGCTTCTAATTCATCACGCGTGATTGTTTTAAGTCCGGCTTTGTGGGCTTCAATCATAGCTCGAACAATGACTTGTGGCGGTACTTTTCTGATTCTCATCAAGAATAATTGGATAAGAGAGATTCTTACCCCCGATACTCGTGCCGAAATCCATAAAAGGAAAGGTACGAAGTAAAAGAATACAGCGAGTATGGCAATAATGCCAATTAGAAGAAATACGCTTAATCCTACCATAATTTTATTTTTGTTTAGAAGTGTTTATATTATTCCCTGTTTTTTTCATTTTCTGTTTCTTTGCAAACAATGACTACAGTGGGTTCTATGCGGATTATTTTTACAGGTGTATCTTCGTCAATCAGTTCATTATCTGCGCGGGCTTCGATGGTGTGGATTCCCACGATGATTTTTCCCATAGGGTTTAGTCTACTTAGTGTTACTCCCATGTCACCGACTTTAATATCAGGGGTTATCGGGGAGGGTACTACCGAGCTTATTTCGGTATGCAGAGACATTTTGTCTAAACTTCGGGATCGCATAAATCCTATGATGACAGCAATAGTAGTGACGGCTGCAATGAATAATGTTATTACAGCCCCATTTGTTCCGAAGGCCGAATAGGCATAGTAAATTCCACCTCCATAAAATAAGACCGAACATATACCTGCGATGGTAATTCCGGGAAGAAAGAATATTTCCAGTACCGCCAGAACTAGCGCTAATATTATTAGTAGTGTAACAGCTAATATATCAAACATATTTCTTAGATTTAGGTTCTATCTATATTTCTTTTGCAAATTATCGAGTTCTATCTTTCGAGCCTGATTTTCGTAATTTTCCGGTTGAGGATAGAGTGTGAGCAGTTGCGATTCCAAATTTTGAATTTCGGACGATAGTCTTTTTAAAGTTGTGCCTTTCGATTTAGTATATTGAGATCGCAGTTCCGAGAGCTTAGTTTCTATTTGAATGATATTCTTACGTAATTCTTTGGACTTTACATATAGATTGCGAGCTTCAAGACTGACGAATTGGTCAAGTTTAGTATAATGGATTCCGTTACAAATTGCAAAGATGAAATCGGGGCGAGTCTCTTTTTTTGGTTCCTTGATATTGTCCAATTGTTGCAATAAATCGGTATAATCTGCATTTTCCGGCCAAGACTCTCGAATAGATCGAATCAGAGCTAGCGATTTGATATCGGTTTTGATTTCATCGATGTTATATGTTTGTTTGCTCTCATTCGGGATAAATAGATAGATTGTCACTTTTCCGGGAATTTGTTCTCTATCCGATACAAACCAACCGATGTTTAACATCTCGTCTATTGCCATCATGTAATCGTTGTATATCGAATTGAAGGGCATACCTACGTTTTCGGGTTTCAAGTAGGTGTTATTTTCGAGATTTAAACGGGTGATGAATATGTCGTATCCTCCGATCGAACCTTCTCCATTTGAGGCAAAGTAGAGTGTAACTCCGTCGTTGAGAAAAAATGGATAGGCTTCATCTTGTTCTGTATTGACACCATTGGGTAACGGTATGATGTCACTCCATTTCCCTTCTATCAGCTTATTTTTTGTACATAATTCATATCCTTTACCTTCAAGGGGATATCCGAAAAATACATTGTCTCCGCGTTGGGGAATATAGCCGATCGTGTTTTCGGGAATATCTATGCCTAGTGTTTCATTCGTTCCTATCCGTCCAGATTCGGGGGACATTTTGAAATACTTGAAAAACGAATCGGCATCAACTATCAAACTATCTATGATTTGTACCCGTTCGACATATTGCAACATTAATTTCGCTCTACGTGCACGAGCTATGGCTTTGCCGATAGAATCGGGTATTTGTTTTTTCGCTTTGGACAATGCAGCTGTATATTCTTCATAACTGCTTATGGCATCTTCAAAGCGGTATTGAGCCATATACATGTCTGCTAAATAGTGAGGCGATTCGAGAACTTTACGTTTAGCCCCTATTTTCAGATATTTTTCAGCTTCGTTATATTTTTTCTCGTGAAAAAGGCATACTCCATACCAATGGTTCAACGATCCATCATTGGGGCGGCGTTTCAGTTGTGCCTTGAATACAGGAGCGGCTTCTTTGTATTTACCGGCCTTGTACAACTCTCGTGCTTCGTCAAGCGTCAGTGCACTCGATGAGAAGATTGTCGAGAAGACAATTAGGACTGCAAATGAATATTTTAGAATTTGTCTGAACATTTTCATGTTTGAAAAATTGTACTCAAATATACAATTATTTTTTATTTTGAATGTTGAGAGCGAGAAAATTTTTTAAGAAGTATTCTAAATCGTCATTCGATTTGAACGAATTGTATGGTAAAATGAAAAAAATATAGTTTGACAAGTGGAAGATAATGTCTGTCGAGGTATAACGTATATGGGTAATTCGTTTCCATGCTATGGATTCTGTTCGTCCATCGTCGAAAGTACAAGAAAGGCCGTTTTTGTTTATTTCGACTGTTTTTGAAAGTATGGACATACGGCAATCGGGGTGTAGGGCATAAGCGAACCACAGGTAAGAGATGATCATAGGAAATACCAAAAATAAAATGATAAGTCCTACATAAATAAATAGAGGGTTTTGAATGGATAGCCCCACGAGAAGGAGGAAAAAAGATAGAAGCCACCCCCAATTATTATGTAACCAAATTTTCAGCAGTCTGTTAAAATAGTATTGAGGCGATAACTGGTATGAAAAAGTTTCAATATGGGTTCTATTCATACAATGCTTTACTATATATTTCTACAAAGATAATATAATTGATGACAAAATCAAATTTTTGATTTTACCGAGATATAGCCTATTTTTTATATTATGTGAATATAGAGATAATATATCGAGGGGGAATAATTTTTGAAGGGGACTTTTTATTGTACAGCTTTTAATAAATTTGACCTATGAAATTTATTCTATTTACTGCTATTTCGTGTAACTTTGCACTCCAAAATAAGACGCAATGCAAGGATTATATTCGATAGGATTACTTATTGTTTCTAATGTGTTTATGACACTGGCTTGGTATGGGCATTTGAAATTGCAAGAAATGAAGGTTATCAATAATTGGCCGCTTTATGGTGTGATATTGCTTAGTTGGGGTATAGCATTGTTCGAATATTGTTGCCAAGTGCCAGCTAATCGATTGGGATTCAGAGAGAATGGAGGGCCGTTTAGTCTTATGCAATTAAAGGTAATACAAGAAGTAATTACGTTAATCATATTCACTTTATTTTCGGTCGTAGTTTTTAAAGGAGGGTCGTTGCATTGGAACCATATTGCGGCGTTCGGCTGCCTTGTTCTTGCCGTTTATTTCGTATTTATGAAATAAGCGATAATCGTATCGATTTAATGACTAGGTGTAATATAGGGTAGAGCTTTTCCGAAAGGTCGATTTTGTCCCGACCGATTATTTTGGAACAGATAAGTGCAGTAGAATCGAATGACTTTTATGTTGTGTTCGTATTTATCTGATGGATATTCTTATTCTACAACTTGTTGTCCTAATTCTCGGCCTTATGACGGGGAATATTTCGATTCCGTCATTACTTAGTCCTATAAATGAGGTTATTTCATTCTTCTCATTTTTAACAATGTACAATTCTACTTGTGAAGAAGATGTAAATAAAGACACTGGCGAGGTATAGTGTTATCAGAGTTAAACACATTGAGCCCGTCTACTGTATTTTAAAGGGCAAAATAACTAAATCGATTCAATATGCTTATTCCAAGCCAGCACAAACGGATCCGATTTAGGAACCTCTTTGGTGGCAATCCTGGCATTCTCACGTTCTACATCAAAGTTATGCTGGTATTTAAAAGTCGTTTCAGGCTTGGGTGTATCCTTTGAAGAACTTAAGTCTAAGTCTTATTTCTGAGTTTTAGTTATTGTAACATTAAGATCTTCACTTAGCCGAGTTTTATCTTGAGCAGAGCACTTGATAATGGAATCACGGCCCAAGAAATTATAGAATTTTAAGCCATTAAGTATCTTTTGTGACTAAAATCTATAATTTTAGAATACAATATCTTTTTACAAACTTATACAAAGACTCATCTTATTTTCAAACACTTCTTATCGCAACCTTGATAACTCCGTCCTCTCTATTTTCAAAGATACGGTAAGCTTTCTCAATTTCATTCAATGAAAAACGGTGAGTAATGAGTGACGTGGTATCTATCCTACCCGATTCTATCAAGCGAAGTATCTCTGCACAATCACAACCGTCCACCCCTCCGGTTTTAAAGATAAGATTTTTTCCATACATATCGGGTAAGGGCAAAATTTGAGGTTTATCGTAAAGTGCCACGATCGTTACAATAGCATTGGGACGAGCACATTTCCAAGCCAAACGGAAAGTATCCTCGCTTCCCGCCACTTCCAAAACCACATCAGCACCGCCATGATCGCTATTTTTACGAACAAACTCCTCGCAATGTTCAGGAGTAGTTACCAATATGTCGGGATAATGTTCTTGCAAAAACTGTATTCTTTCCGGGGACTGCTCACAAACAATAATACGCCGGGGATTCTTTAACAAAGCGCACAATAAGGTACAAATGCCGGTAGGACCGGCTCCAATAATCAGAATCGTATCCTCCGATGTAATTTCCGAAATACGTACGGACCAAAAACCGGTTGCCAAAATATCGCCTACAAACAAAGCTTGTTCGTCGCTTACCGTATCTGGAATACGATTCAAACCTTGATCGGCATAGGGCACTCGAACATATTCGGCTTGACCGCCATCGATACGACACCCCAAAGCCCAACCGCCATTGGGATCCATACAGTTATTGACATACCCACGACGACAGAAGAAACATTCGCCACAAAAAGTTTCGACATTTACAGTAACCCTATCTCCCGGCTTAATATCTATAACATCTTCTCCCACATCTTCTACGACACCCACCATCTCGTGTCCGACCGTTACTCCCGGCACGGCATGCGGCACACTACCATGTTTGATATGGAGATCGCTGGTACAAATACTTCCAAGAGTCACCCTCACAATCGCATCGCGCGAATCTTTCAACCCGGGTTTCGGCTTTTCTTGCAATTCAAACTTACCGGGTTTAACGTATGTATATGTCAACATAATATTATCCTTATCATTTTTCAAAACTTCTCTTACAAAGATAGGCGAAACGGATTTCAGAAGCAAGTATTCTTTGTTAAACAGTGTCACTACGAATCAAATAGCAATCTACCGGTGTACTCTATGGCAACTATCAGCTATGTAAAAAGAGTATGATATCAATTAAAAAATATTTACTTCATACAAATACAAACAGCTTTCACAACTTTCTTGTTATTTTTGTATGACTAAAAGAGTGTTAATATGAAAAACCGAACAAAAAAATTGTTTAAGATTACGGGTATTACACTGGGAGCGTTGATAGTCTTTCTCTCGGCAGTAATCGCTTTCTCCATAAATTTTATATTTACGCCTGAAAAATTGACCCCCATCGTATTAAACGTAGCCAATCAAAACACAAATGCCAAGCTCGATATGAATAGCGTAGAGCTGACCTTTTTTTCAACTTTTCCCCGTTTTGGAATAAAATTGGAAAATGGCACATTAGTATCAAAGGCTATCCGTGATTCTTTATGGCAACGTACCGACACATTAGCCACTTTTCGAAAAGCCGTTGCCGTAATCAATTTCGTCGATTATTTGCAGCAAAAAAAGATCAGTATCAACCGATTATCATTGGATAGTACAAACATATACGCCTTTAAAGGAAAAGATGGAATCGCCAACTGGAATATATTGATCGCCGACACGACAAATACACCCGATACAACAACCGCTACTTCGCCAATTATTAACGAAATAGACATCAAGCACGTTTCGCTACGTCATACCACGGTCACTTTCGACGATCGGGAAACGAATGTCTTCGCCAATCTATGGGATGCAAATCTTAAATTAAAAGCAAATTTAAAGAAAGAACAGTCTGCGTTAACGTTGGATTTCAGCAACAAAAACATTCTGTTCTGGCAAAATGGTGAATTACTGGCTCATCGTATCGCCACCCACCTACAAACCGACATCGAGCTAAATCGTTCGAAACGGGCTCTTTCCTTGCACGATGCTATGATGGAGATTAACGGCATAAAATTAGACATACACGGTTCTATCTGCAAAGACACGACCGCACAAGCGTTAGATATCGATCTGCAATACGGGCTACATGCTCCTTCGTTGGAAACAGTCCTTCACATGATTCCCGAAAGTATTCTCAAAAAAGAAAAAGTTTCGGCCAAAGGCGACGTTACAGTTAATGGCAATCTAAAAGGTCTATATGGAAAAGGGAAAATGCCATTAGCTACATTAAAAATAGAAATAAACGATGCATCCGCCCAATATGCCCAATTGCCCTATGGAATAGATGAACTTAAAGCCAACTTTTTCGGACAGATAGACTTAATGCGGCAATCGCCATCTTATCTCGATCTTAAAATATTTCACTTCAAAGGAGCTTATACCGATATTTTGGCCGACGCCAAAGTAAATGATCTATTAGGCGATCCCGATATCTCGTTTCATACCCAATCTACGATAGACCTAACGGCATTGGCACAAACATTTCCTTTACAAGATGGTGTGAGTATCGAAGGGAAATTAGATGCCGACATGAATGTGCGTTGCCGTTTGTCATCTATCAAAAAGAAAGACATAGGACGAATTCGGGCCAAAGGAAAAATAAATATGAGCAAATTGGCTTTACGAGACAAAAATAAGAAATTCGAATTCACGAGCGATGCTTCACTGTCTTTCGTGGGAAACGATGTATTAGGAGCCCATATCGAAATAGGAAATATGGCTTTTCACTCAACGCGATTAAACTCATCGATAAACAATCTATCGGCTTTAATAAAAACGACCAACCCACAAGATACTACACGAATCGCTTTTGTAGAGTGTAAACTAAATGCAAACAAACTAAAAGCCTCCCTACCGGATACATCAAATTTATTTTGTGGGAAAACCGTTGCAACTATAAAATTACAACCGACAGAAAACAATCCTACCCGACCCGAAATAGGATTCGCATTAGAAGCAGACACCTTGTTCTGCCGTCTCGGAGATACTAAATTGGGCATGGACAAAGCCGGGATTACAATAACGGCACAACAATTGAAAGACTCTTTGTGGATTCCAAAAGGCATAGTAGGTTTTAATCGGCTTTTTGTACGTACCTCACAATCGGCTTTACCTATTCGAATGCAAAAGACTGCGATTTCAGTCGGTAATCGAGCTATTACTTTACATAACGCAACCATGAAAATAGGAAGATCCGATTTGACGGCGACCGGCGCGATTCACGATTTATACGGCGCTATGCGTCACAATAAAAAACTACGGGCCACATTAACACTTTCCTCTAAGAATCTAAATTGTAACCAGTTAATTCGGTCTATCTCTTTTCCAAAAGACACTGCTCAAATCGAAACTGAATCCGACACAACGTCGACTGCCCTAAAACTATTCGTTATTCCTCGAAATATCGATTTTGAATTACAAACCAATTTGAATCGGGTTCGTTACGGGAAAATGGTTTTCAAAAACGTACACGGTGCAATAGATATACGCAATCAAGCCATTCACCTCAAAGAGCTCAGTATGGAAGGAATGGATGCGACTATGCGCACGACGCTGATCTATCAAGCCCAACAACCAGAGCAAGGATATGCTGGATTCGATTTCAAACTTCATAATATCAATATAGGGAAACTTGTCGATTTTATTCCTTCGTTAGATACCATTGTCCCCATGCTACGGTCATTTCAAGGAACTGTCGATTTCAATGTATCGGCCGAGTCGGGCTTAGACTCATGCCTCAATATAAAAATACCCTCATTACGATCGGCTATCCATGTTGAAGGCGATAGCCTCGTCCTTCTCGACGGTGAAACTTTTGCCGAAATATCGAAAAAATTTTTCTTCAAGAACAAAGAGAGAAATTTGATCGACAGTATTTCTGTCAACATTAGTGTCGAAGACGGTAATGTAACCGTCTACCCGTTTGTAATAGAAATGGATCGCTACCGGGCTGCCGTAGGTGGGAACCAAGACTTGGATATGAATTTCAATTATCACATATCCATACTCAAATCGCCCATACCCTTCAAACTGGGACTGAATATTTCGGGAAATTTAGATAAAATGAAGTTCGGTATGGGCAAAGCCAAATACAAAAACGCTGTCACACCGGTAGAAATACACAAAGTCGACAGTACTATTGTAAATATGGGAGAACAAATTGTTCGGGATTTCAAGAAAGTCATGCGACGACAATTGCCACAAACACAAACCACCAACTAATAAGTATCATGTTCGATAAACCCATATGTCATATAAAATTGCCCTATCTTCTTCCCGAGATTACACAGAAATACTTAATGTATGGAAAAACTCTGCAAGAAGTTCCCTTTACTTTTTAAGTGAAAAAGATGTACTTTATGTTCCCTCCTACTTTCGATGCATTTAATTGGCATATATGAATGCGGGAATAAGGTAAAGGCAATTTTGTTGTCTGACAGAATACATATTGTTTGGCAGGTATGTGCCAATTCATATTGAGAAAAAATAGGGTGCTCATTGACTAATTCACTCAAGACTGCATACAACTTATGTAGATGTGCACTGCAAATTTTAAACGGATTATTTTATCATCTTATGCTTTATTGCGATATTTGCGTTACGATAAATCTGTAACGGAATGATTAAAATAGTATGAAGCCTAATAATCCTTTTCTTATTTCGGGATATTACAGCCCGGAATTCTTTTGCGACAGGGAGCAGGAGACCAGAGTTATTCTCGAAGCTCTCCACAATGGACGCAACGTGACATTGATAGCACCCCGTCGTATGGGAAAGACCGGGCTGATCCGTCATGCCTTTTACCGTTTGAAAGAGCAGCAGCCAGATATCGATACTTTCTATTTGGATATCTATTCAACCCAATCATTAGGCGATTTTGTACGATTGTTTGCTAGTACAGTGTTGGGACAGCTGGACTCCGCCTCACAAAAGGCTTTGAGTCGTATAAGTAAGTTTGTCCGCAGTTGCCGCCCCGTGTTTACTTTTGACGAATTGACAGGTGTTCCTAAGGTGACGATAGATGTGGCTCCGGCCGAGGAAGAAAACACTTTGAAAGAGATATTCGAGTATCTGGGCTCGTCAGAGAAACGGTGCTATGTTGCCATAGACGAGTTCCAGCAGATTGTTGAATATCCGGAGAAAGGTGTTGAAGCATTGTTGCGCTCCTATATCCAGTTCCTGCCCAATGTAAACTTTATCTTTGCCGGCAGCAAACAACATCAGATGCAGGAGATGTTCACGTCGTCGAGAAGGCCGTTCTATCAAAGTATGCAACCGCTTACAATCGGGCCGATACAACGGGACGAATACGCAAGTTTTGCAACAGGGCATTTTGCCGAGCACAATGTGAAATTGCATCAAGAAGTTTTCAATTCAATATATGAAAAGTACGAGGGTCATACCTGGTATGTGCAGTGTCTCCTTAACCGCCTGTACGGGTACGATCGGAATGTGGATATGGAACTGGTTGCATACGTCACAGGGCAGATTTTATCCGAGTATAGTTACATGTATGCAGACTTGCTGAAAACATATTCTTTCGGTCAGGTGCGCCTGTTGAAAGCTATTGCCCGCGAGGGGTGTGTCAAAGAGGTTTTGGCTGGAGATTTTATCAGTGCCCACAAACTCCGGGCGGCGAGCAGTGTCAGTGCTTCATTAAAGAAACTGCTCGACAACGAATTGATCTACCAGACACCTTGCGGGTATATCATTTACGATCGTTTTATGAGCGAGTGGTTGCGGAAACAACCATTCTAAAATAGCGGAAATATTAAATAGAACTTAGAAAAATCATTATGGCGGTAAAAAAGTCAGAACTATATAGTACATTGTGGAAATGCTGTGACGAACTTCGCGGCGGTATGGATGCAAGTCAATACAAGGATTATGTGTTGGTCATTCTTTTCGTTAAATATATCAGTGATAAAAAGCGTAATGACGAAGGTTTCGATATAGATATACCTAAAGGTTGTTACTTTGAGGATTTTGTCGCTCTCAAAGGTAACCCGAATATTGGGGAGGAGATGAATAAAAAGATGGCTGCTCTTGCCGAGGAAAATCAACTTGGTGGCGTTTTTGTAGCCGATTTTGAAGATGATACCAAGCTGGGCAAAGGAAAGGATAAAGTTGAAACTCTAAGTAAACTTATTGCCGTTTTCCAGAATGAGAACCTCGATTTTAGCAAAAATAGAGCGGCAGATGACGATCTTATAGGTGATGCTTATGAGTATCTGATGAAGAATTTTGCCACAGAGAGCGGTAAGAGTAAAGGCCAGTTTTATACTCCGGCCGAGGTCAGTCGTGTGATGGCCGAGGTTATCGGGTTAGGAAATGCCAAAAATGGGAAAAAGACGACTATCTATGACCCTACTTGCGGCTCGGGTTCCCTGCTTCTTCGTGCTATGTGTGAAACTCCCGGTGGGGCAACTCTCTATGGTCAGGAAAAAGACAATGCTACTGTCGGTTTGGCAAAAATGAATATGATTCTCCATAATGAAATCTATGCCGATATCAGACAAGGCGATACGATTAATGATCCTCAATTTAAGGAAAGCGACCAGTTAAAGACCTTCGACTATATTGTCGCAAATCCGCCTTTTTCAACAAAGTCGTGGTTGAAGAGTGCAAAGTTCGAAGATGAATACCATCGTTGGGGCGAAGGCATTAAAATCGGTGTTCCGCCGGAAAAGAATGGCGATTATGCTTTCCTTCTCCATATCGTACGCTCTCTGAAACAGACCGGCTGTGCCGCCTGCATTTTGCCTCATGGCGTCCTTTTTAGAGGCAATGCCGAGGCTCAGATTCGTAAATATCTCGTTGCCGAAAAACGGTATATCAAGGGAATCATAGGACTCCCTGCGAACCTTTTTTATGGTACAGGTATTCCGGCTTGTATCATCATTATAGAAAAGTCGGAAGCATCAGGGCGTAAGGGAGTGTTTATGATCGATGCCAAAGGTGGATATATCAAAGATGGAGCCAAGAATCGTCTGCGAGAGCAGGATATTCGTCGCATTGTCGATGTGTGGCAAGCACAACGCGATGTGCCTCATTATGCGCGCTTTGTGCCTATGGAGGAGATTGAACGTAACGATTACAATCTCAACATTCCTCGCTATATATCTGCTCCCGATACGGAGATTCTGCAAGATATCGATGCACACCTTCATGGAGGTTTGCCCAAACACGATATAGACCAACTCGATACCTATTGGGAGGTATGTCCGTCGCTTTGTGATGACCTCTTTTGCGACCATCTTACGCGCAAAGGTTACTATTCTTTGAAGTGTAACCCGAAGGCAGTGCGTGATGCTGTTACCGGGAATGTAGATTTCCGTAATCAGAAAGAGGTGTTCCAGAAGAGTTTTGCCGAGTGGTGCGATTCTCACCGGGCTCAACTTTACGCTCTCGTCCCGGGTTTTGCTCCCAAGAAACTTATCGAGCAGCTGGGTAACTCGTTGTTGGCTGTCTTCGAGGTAGATAAGTCGCTTGTCGAGGCGTATGATGTCTATGACAGTTTGATGAACTACTGGGGTGAAACGATGCAAGATGATTGCTATATGATTTCGTCCGGAGGCTGGACAGTACAACTGTACACGCCACAACCAGCTTCCAAGAAGAAAGAGAAAAAGGCTGCTACGCCCGAAGATGTCGTTTGCGACCTGCTGCCTGTGCCAATCGTTATCGACGAGTATTTTGCAGAGAAGCGCGATGTTATTGCTGCGGCCGAGGAGTTACTGGTACAAAATGAGACACAGCTTGCGGAATTGGTCGAGGAGCAGGCGGAGAATTACCTCGATGAGGACAACTTCCCCGATGGTAAGGTGACCGATGCCAATATCAAGAAACGAATGAAGGCGCTCGATAAGAAAACCGATGCCGACGAAATTGCCGTACTACAAAAGTATCTCGACCTCAAAGGTGATATATCACTCAATAAGAAACTGATCAAGGAGTGCAAGTACGATCTGCTTACCGCTCTTGTCGTCAAGTATGCCGATTTGTCCGAGGCGGATATCAAGCGCTTGGTTATCGAGCGGAAGTGGTTCGCATCGCTTGCCTTGCGCCTTGATGGCGAGATGCAGCATATCAGTCAGCAGCTCACTTCTAAGGTTTCGGCTCTTGCGGAGCGTTATGCACAGACGCTCCCCGAGATTGATGCCGAGATAGCCGATTTAGAAGCAAAAGTTGCTGCACATTTGAAACAGATGGGATATTGATCTGAAAAGTTGAGGTTGTAAGTGGGCAGATTGATAATTATTAAAGTGTAAGTGATGGATATACCACAAGGATATAAACAAACCGAGTTAGGAATAATACCCGAAGATTGGGAGATTGTAAATCTTGGTAGTGTCGCAAAGATTAATGGCCGTATTGGTTTTCGAGGGTATACTACGGCAGACCTTGTTGGTGTCGGCCAAGGTGCATATACCATAGGTGGTAAGCATATTACAAATATGGTTTTAGATTTGCATGATGCAGAGTACATATCGTGGCAGAAATATTATGAATCCCCTGAGATTATGGTTAGAAAAGGGGATATTGTATTCGCGCAACGGGGGACTCTGGGCAAAAGTGCTTTTATTGTAAACGATATTGGTCCAGCAACTATTAATCCGAGTCTTGTTCTAATTAATAAAATTAAATGTGATAATGAGTATTTGTCTTATTGGTTACAATGTGACAAAATAGTTGAATACATTTGTTCTATTAATAGTCAGACCTCCATTCCAATGATTACGCAAAATCAAATTGAGCATATCCCTGTGGTTTTGTCTAGAATCAAGGCAGAACAGCAGGCTATTGCTGAAGCGCTGGGTGATATAGATGGATTGATTGCAACATTGGATAAGAAAATCGCCAAGAAACGCCTGATTAAGCAAGGGGCAATGTCACAACTCCTAACCGGCAAAAAACGCCTCCCCGGCTTTTCCGACCCATGGGTGGAAAAGAAATTAGGGGAGATTGGATATACATACTCTGGATTAACAGGAAAAAGCAAAGATGATTTTGGGCAAGGGAATGCAAAATATATTACATTCTTAAATGTATTGGCAAATCCGATACTAAAGGAAAATTTATTTGGGTCTATTACGATTCGGGAGAATGAACAGCAGAATAAAGTTCAATTTGGGGATCTATTTTTTAATACTTCGTCAGAGACCCCTGAAGATGTAGGCACTTGTGCAGTATTGCTTTCTTATCATGAAGAGCTATATTTAAATAGTTTCTGTTTTGGGTACAGATTGACCGATGATAATGTTCTTGGATTATATTTAGCTTACTATTTCCGGAGTAGATTAGGCCGCCAGTTAATGACTTCTTTGGCACAAGGAGCAACTCGATATAATCTATCAAAAGAGCTATTTAACGCTTCCCGGATTATATTACCAGAAACAAAAGATGAGCAAATAGCGATTGCTACGATTCTGACCGATATGGATAAAGAGATAGACGACCTTGAAGCCCAGCGAGATAAGTACCGCCTCTTAAAATCGGGCATGATGCAAAAGCTATTAATGGGACAAATTCGTTTGACAAAACCACTGACAAATGTTGTCCCCTTGGTTCCAGGGGACTCCGCAGTAAGAGAAATTCCCGTGGATGCCCATATTTGGGCTGGACATATTGTTAATAGGTTGTGGCAATCAAAAGGATGGGGGCGTACGAAGTTACAAAAGTCGTTACATCTTGTCGGCTGTTATGCACAATTAGATTTAGGTGAGGAGTATATACGCAATACAGCAGGCCCTGACGATCAACGACTGATGAACTATATTGACCGAAAATTCAAACAGTATCGTCATGTTAATATAGAAAAAGAGAGATTGTTAGATGGGAAAATACATTATTCCTATACCCCTACATCTCGTATACAAGAGGTGGAGATGGCATACGAGCGATATCCGCAGGATATTCGCGAGCGCGTAGACAATTTGCTTGACAAATTAAATTTGATGAATTTAGCCGAGGCAGAGATTTTGTCAACCCTTTATGCGGTATGGAATAACCGAATAATTAAGGGAGAGCGGATAACAGATGATTTGCTGGTCTCTGACTTTTATGCGTGGAGTGAACACAAAGCAGACTTTGAAGAAAGGAAAGTAAGGCGAATGTTGGATTATATGTGTAAAGAAAATATAGTTCCAATCGGTTGGGGTAAATATATTGATGAGAAATAAACTGATATGAGTGGTTATTTCTTGAAAATAGATGGGATATGCTTTTAAGAAAATGAGGTAGAACGAAATAATATTATGGACACAAATATCGGGGCAAAGGAGCGTGTAACGCAAAACAGGTTGATAGGGCTCTTTAAGAATGTCTTAAAGTACACCTGTCTCGGGAATTGGGAGACTCGTGAGGGTAACGCCAATATCGAAGAAAAGTTGCTCACGGCATATCTCTCGCGGCGTGGCTATACCGACAAGGAGATACGGAGTGCCATCGCTAAACTCAAGCAAGCGGCAAACTCTCTTGGTGGGGGATTATATAACGCCAACAAGGAGGTGTATACCTTGTTGCGCTATGGCGTGAATGTACAGGCCGAGGTGACCGAAAAGAAAAAGATGGTGCACCTTATCGACTGGGCGAACCCGATGGAGAATGATTTCCAGATAGCCGAGGAAGTAACCATTCAAGGCGAAAGCGACCGCCGTCCCGATCTGGTCGTTTATGTCAATGGTATTGCTCTTGCCGTAATCGAGCTCAAGCGTAGTACGGTCTCTGCTCACGAGGGTATTCGCCAGAATATTCGTAACCAGCAGGACGGTTATATTCCTCGATTCTTCACGACCATACAGTTACTTTTTGCGGGTAACGATACTGAGGGATTGCACTATGGTGTAATTAAGACGCCCGAAAAATTCTGGTTGCGTTGGAAAGAACCGTGTGGCGAGCCGTGCCAGCCATCGCATTTTACAGTGGGTGAGTATCCCAATGAGTTGGATCGTAGTGTGTTGCAGTTTTTTGAGCCCGCAAGGTTATTGGAATATATCCATGATTTTATCATCTTCGATGGAGGTGTAAAAAAGGCGGCACGTCCTAATCAATATTTTGCCGTCAAGGCAGCTCAACCCAGAGTTCGCAAGAAGCAAAACGGTATTATATGGCATTCGCAGGGTTCGGGTAAATCGCTTACGATGATTTGGCTGGCCCGATGGATACGAGAAAACGTAAGTGATGCTCGTGTGGTGATTATTACAGACCGTGATGAGCTGGACAAACAAATAGAATCGGGCTTCAAAGATGCAGGGGAGCAGATTCAGCGAGCCAAGAGTGGTGGTAAGCTGATTGAGATGCTCAATGCTGCCGAACCTTGGTTGATTTGCACGTTGATTCACAAATTTGGCAATAAGAATGACGGCGATGCCATATCGGTAGGAAATAAGAAGGCAAGTAAGTCGCTCGACTTGTATCTTGAAGAGTTGGCAAAATCGCTCCCCGCTGATTTTCGAGCGAAGGGTAATATTTATGTCTTTATTGATGAATGTCATCGCACACAAGGAGGCATGCTCCACGAAGCCATGAAGCATATAATGGGCGACGATGTGATGCTGATAGGTTTCACGGGTACGCCTTTGCTCCATACGGATAAGAAAAAATCGATAGAGACCTTTGGTTCTTATATACATAGCTATAAGTTTAATGAGGCTGTAGAAGATGGGGTTATTCTTGACTTGCGTTATGAGGCTCGAAATGTAGAACAATACTTGGGCAAACGAGAGAAAATCGATGAGTGGTTTGACGCGAAGACTAGGGGCTTGAGTTCGGTCGCCCGGGCAGCTCTGAAAGAGCGTTGGGCAAAAATGGAGAAGCTGTTTAGCAGTAAGGAGCGTATCGACCGTATCGTCGCGGATATTTGCCAAGATATGAGTACCAAACGGGCTTTGGCAGGCGGCTATGGAAATGCCATGCTTGTGGCCGACAGTATTTATCAGGCGTGTCGTTACTGGGAGGTTTTTCAATCGACAGAGTTGAAAGGGCATTGCGCTGTGGTTACAAGTTACGATGCAAGTACTGCATCGGTAAAAGATGAGTATCAAGGTGATGGAGAGACCGAGGATCTCACAAAATATGAGATATACCAAAGAATGATCGGCGACAAAACTCCTGAACAGTTTGAAACTTGGGCGAAAAAGGAGTTTACGGACCATCCCGGAGATATGAAGTTGCTGATTGTCGTAGATAAGTTATTGACCGGATTTGATGCACCGTCGGCAACCTATCTCTACATCGATAAAAAAATGCGGGATCACAATCTTTTCCAAGCGGTCTGTCGTGTGAATCGAGTAGATAGTGAGGAAAAAGATTTCGGGTATATTATTGATTACCAAGATCTGTTTGGAGCAGTAAAGAGTGCAATTGAGGATTATACGAATGGGGCATTTGATGGTTACGATGCCGACGATGTTAAAGGCCTTCTTTTGACTCGTCTTGCCGAAGGTCGCAAGGCCTTGGAAGAGTCATTACAGGCAGTATATACGATGTGTGAGGTGATACATCCGCAAACGCGAGAAGGTTATTTTGCATATTTTGTCTATGCGGAGAATACTCCTGTTGAAAATCAGCAAAATGAATGTGAGGGGAATGCCAATAAACGCGAAACCTTCTATAAACTTGTGTCGCGTTTGGTGCGCCGTTATATTGACATAGCCAATGAGATGGAACAGGCTGGCTATACAGCAGAGGAGGCTGCCGATATCAAAAAGCAGGTTGACTATTTTAATGATATCAAAGATGAAATAAAATTAAAAAGTGGAGATGCGCTCGATTTGAAATATTATGATCCAGCAATGCGTCAGCTTATTGATAACTATGTACGAGCAGAAGATAGTGAGAAATTGGTGGATTTAGCCGATATCTCATTTCTCGACTTGATTGATACGGAGGGTGATAAGGCGATTGATGCGCTGCCAAAGAAAATCAAGCAGAATGAACGTTCTGTTGCAGAGATTTTGGCGGCAAATATGCGAAAGATGATTATCAGCGAGCGTCCGAACAATCCAGCCTACTTTGATAAAATGTCTGATTTGCTCAACCACCTGCTTCAAGAACAGAAAGATGGTAAGATCCAATATAAGGAATTGATAAAACAACTCATTGAGAAACTGAGAGAGGCTCGATTGACCATTAAGACAAAATACCCTGCAACCATTGATACAAAGGGGAAACAAGCTCTTTATGATAATCTTGGAGGAAATGAAGCTTTGGCACTCCGTATTCACGAAATTATCAAAGCAAATGCTCGCGATGGTTTTAGGGATATGGACAGTAGTGGTCTGAAAAAGATGAGAGCATTGCGAAGGGCTGTTGAAAGTGCATTGAAAGGAGTAGAACAAGATAAGCTCGATGATATAATGCAGCTGATCGTTGCACAAAAAGAATACTAATGACTATTATTAATGTTTCTAATATATTTGCAGAAGTCGAGTGGAAGGAAATTAAGAATATACATCTTACAATATATCCACCTAATGCTCGTGTTCATGTGTCTGCACCTATTGGAATGACTGAGGAGGCTGTGCGATTATTCTTGATTACGAAAATGCCGTGGATAAATCAACGTATAACCCAGATTCTTGGTCAGAATCGCCAAACACCCCGCGAATACGTATCTGGAGAGAATCATTACTTTAAGGGGCAAAGATACCGTTTAAAGGTTTTGTATCATAATGCTCCTGCAAAAGTAGAGATTCAGGGGAATGAATATATTAAACTATATGTTCGAGACGGAGCATCTGCAGAGCGTCGAGCGGAGGTGCTACGAGAATGGTATCGATCTGAATTTAAATCGATACTTACTCCTCTAATTGCGAAATGGGAATATCTTTTAGGGGTAAAGGCAAATAAATGGGAAGTCAAGCAGATGAAAACATTGTGGGGAAGTTGTAATCACAGTACGAAAAATATTATTTTTAACCTTGAATTAATCAAGAAACCTGTTCGTTGCATTGAATATATTGTGGTACATGAATTATTACATATCAAAGTTAGATTACACAATGAAGAGTATACAGCTTTACTAACTCAATATTTCCCGAATTGGAAACAGTTGAAAGAAGAATTAAATGAATTTGTTGTATAAATATTACCATTATGGGAAAAACAATAACTACATACCTCATTGACGGCGATCCAAAAGGAACGCAGTATGCATTCATCAGTAACAAGATTTGTCAGATGTTTGTAATTCCACGCTCGAACTTGGCCTATCTGAATGAGCAGGAGAAACTGCACAAGCCGGCGTTCTACATACTGATCGGAGAAGATGAGGTGACGAAACCGCAGGCCTATATCGGAGAGACCGAAAATTTTAAGGAACGGGTAAAAGACCATGACAGCAAAAAAGCATTCTGGCAGAAAGCGCTTGTCTTTGTTTCAAAAGACGAAGATATGACCAAAGCCGACGTGCAATATCTGGAATATCGCGCAATTGTAGTAGCCAAACAGTCGAACTCGTTTGTATTGAATGAGAACAAGCAGATTCCCAAAGCTCCAAATCTTCCCGAACATCAGAGAGATGCCATGGATGAGTTTTTTGAGGATATCAGGTTCCTCGCATCATTCATTGGTTGTGACATCTTTGAAATATCCCAGCCAAAGGAAGAACACCTGTTTTATACAAAAGCCCGAGGCTGTAATGCAAAAGGATTTTATAATTCTGCAGGATTTACTGTGTTAAAGGGTAGTATCATCGCCAATAATTGCGTTCCTTCTTTTACATGGAAAGCAAAGCGAGAAAAGATGGTCGAGGAGTATGCTACTTTGAATAACGGTGTTTGGATAATGGATTCTGACAAAACCTTCTCCAGCCCCAGTACAGCCGCCGATTTTTGTATAGGGCGGCCAGCCAATGGATGGAATGAGTGGAAAGATAAAGATGGTAATACACTGGATTTTATATACAGGAAACAATTAGAATAACGGATAATATCAATGTAGAGTGCAGTGATATGATTGGGTTTAATTTAGTGATTTCGAGTTTACAAATAAGTTAAAAACGCTATGTCAATGAAATATTTATTGAATAGTAGTATACCATAATAATGAAAGAATACATTATAAATATACTTTTCCAGATGGCAAGGTATACATCGGGCAAACAAGGCGTAATCCCGCGATACGACATCGCGAGTATATTAGTCCAGTAACAGGTCCTACAAATGGTTGATTTTGGAAAGTATATTTAACTTTTCATACTTGCAAATATGAGATTGTTTGCCGGATTTTCAATGGAGTTGTAGCTGAGATTATCCAGTTAAGGAAATCACGTTTGCCAAAGTCCATGATAGAAGTTCGCATAATTATGAACCAGTTTTTGTAAGAGAGTATGTGGTATTGTTCATTGGACATTCATAACTTGATTCTGATAGTGGAATTTGGCCATAGATATAGAAAATTAGGGAAAACAATATCAATAGCATACCAACCAGGCAAATCATAAAACTGTCCAGCTCTCTGCCGAATAATTCCGAGTTTTTCTATGAATGATGTCGTGTTCATGTAACGAGGTCTTTTCGCCTTGTTAGATGTGATTTGGGGTAATCCTGAAATGTTCACGCCATTTTAAGTTTCTTTTCAAGCTGAGGTAAGCACTTCTAAGTCTTGGATATGTGTAGGTTGATTTCCCGGATTTTCTGTCAATAGTTCGTCCCTTTATGAAGTTACTCCATGCTCGTGCCATTTTTCCAATGTACGTATAAAGCCCTCTTTATCGGTATGTGTAATCATTTTGGAGATTGCAAGTAGTTCTTGTGAGGCTTTCATATCTGGTTTCTTTGTGAGATAATGTCTTATAATCATTATCTGATGAAACTGGCACATTTGTACCTTATACTGTCGGAGGGATTGAAACAAGCCGCGTAGTCCATCACAGACAATACCGTGAATAATGAATCCATGGGAACGCAAGAACTCCACACCTTTGAGATAATCCGTAATGGTTTCTGTACGGACAAATTTGTGCCACAGTATTTTGTTACGAAAAGAATCCTTAATGACCATGAGGCCAAAATTGCGCCCCCAATAGGTTGTATCCATATTAATGACCATTTCTTTATGACGGGAAATCACATGGACATGACACATAGATTTGAACCTACGCCCAATAGTACTTTTGTTAACATTATATTTAGAAGCAAACTGATCTAAGGTCTGGTTTCCCTCAATGTATTCGGACTTTAAGACTTCGTCATCGAGACGGAAACCTCCTACGAACTGACGACCGAAAGATTTACATTTATATAGCTGTTTGTTCCTTTTTTGACTATTTTTTCTTGGTCGCGGAAGAACCACACCAAAAGCAGTTTTTTTATTCACAATACTTTAAATGCTGCAAAAGTACACGATATACTATTACATTCATATTGATTATCAATGGTTTACGCCTTAAAAGGTAGACTACTCAAAAATTTACTTGTTTTTTTGCGAAAAATCGAAGATTTAACATTTTTTTCATCACCCCTCTCCGAACGGAGGGGATAAAGGCAAAAACAGCCTTTTGGGGCCCCGACAGACCTCGTCTGCAAAGATAGGGCATGTCGGGGTTTATTTCGCCCAAAAGGGATGTAAAATCGAGTATGGATTCACGGATATTTTCGGATTCAGAGTGAGGTATTTTGTGCTTGATCGGAGTGCCCGTTGGGGACCGACCTTTACATCCGGATTGCTTATAAGATTTGCAGCCAAAAGAAAAATGGCCGGAACCATTTAGCCATGGCGCAGCCATCTCTTTTCTTCCCTTATTTTGACTTTACTTTAATGAACGTATATATGAATACGGGGATAAAGTAAAGGTGATGATTCTATGGAAAAGTGTAGATTTCAAGTCTCAATTTTGATAGAAAAGTGTATAAATGGAGTCTGATTCGTTGGGAAAAGTGTGAGATTACAGATATTATTCGCTTGAAAAAATGTATCGAACTTTGGTTTATTCGCTAGAAAAAGTGTAATTTTGTCATTGGAGAATAAAGTTGTGCCATGCTTAAAAGGAAAATAGAAACATATTTAGCCGACTGGAAACAGTCTAAGGACAGAAAGCCTCTAGTGATAAAAGGTATACGCCAATGTGGAAAGACATATATTGTCCAGAAATTCGCAAGGGAGAATTATGATAGCGTGGTCTATATGAATTTCATTCTTGAACCAGACAAGAAGTCTGCCTTTACTGGCAATATAGATGTTGATACTATCATTCTCAACCTCTCAGCTTTGATCCAGGGCAGTCGTTTCATTGAAGGAAAAACCTGCATTATCCTTGACGAGATTCAAGAATGTAAGGAAGCAAGAACTGCCTTGAAGTCATTCCATATAGACGGACGTTTCGATGTTATCGCAACAGGTTCTCTTTTGGGAGTGAAAGGCTACGGCCAAAGCAAAAAAAAGAAAGAAGATATAGGACAAGATTCAGTTCCTGTCGGATATGAAACAGTGATTGACATGTACCCGTTGGATTTTGAAGAGTTCCTATGGGCAAACGGTATCAGTCCTACTGTTATTGATTCTGTAAAATCATGCTTTGAGAACGAGACGGTTGTCCCCGAGGGGGTTCATAAGGCCATGATGGAGTTGTTGTACAGATATGTCATTGTCGGAGGTTTGCCGGAAGTGGTGAATTGTTTCCTTGAGACCAAGAATATCGAACTTATATATAAGTTACAGCGAAATCTCATTGCCGAATACGAAGAGGATATGGTCAAATATGCAGATGATGCAGACAAACCCAATATCCGTGAATGTTTTGAATCTATTCCGAAGCAATTGGCTAAAGAGAACAAGAAATTCCAATATTCAGTTGTAAAAAAGGGAGGAAGGTCTTCTCAGTACATCGGTAGTATTCAATGGCTGGAGGATGCCGGGATTGTCCGTAGATGCTATAACATACAAACCACGGAACTGCCGTTAGAGGGAAATTCCATCAAGGACTGTTTCAAAGTGTACACTACCGATATAGGTCTCCTTGTGGCAATGCTCGACTACGGCACTCAGGCGGATATTTTAAAGGGTAATCTTCTTGGATACAAGGGAGCTATCTTTGAGAATCTGATGGCGGATTTTCTATGTAAATCCGGTCAAAAATTATACTATCTCCATAAGGATAGCGGACTTGAATTAGACTTTCTGGTAAGATTCAAAGGCGAATGTGTTATCCTTGAAATTAAAGCAAAAACAGGTAAGTCAAAAAGCATGACTACAGTTCTTAAAAACAAGGATGTATATCATGTTAAAAATGCAATCAAGCTAGGACAATATAATGTTGGACGCGAGGGAGATATACTTACTATTCCGCTATACATGGGATTTCTTGTTAACGACAAACTTGCTGACGTTATCATTCCTGATGTTGATGTGAATTTATTGAATGTATAAATGAACAGTTGTTATTTGCAATGAAAATCCTATAAATTAAATGATATGAAATCAAAATACCCGAAGCTTGCTCCTGATAAGATAGAAAGTCTGTCAATGTGCGAGGTGTTTGTGTTCGGGTCAAACCTTCAGGGGCATCATACCGGAGGAGCTGCGCGTTATGCATATAAACATTTCGGTGCTGAATGGGGAGTAGGTATTGGCCCAACTGGGCAATGTTATGCCATACCGACCATGCATGGTGGTGTTGATGATATCCGCCCATATGTCGAAGACTTTGTAAAATATGCGAAATCTCATCCGCTAAACCGATTTCTTCTAACCAGGATAGGATGTGGAATAGCAGGATTCTCAGATAAACAGATGGCAATGCTTTTCTATGATGCCGGTGCCTCAAAATTGCCCAATGTTGCATTTCCAGAAGAGTGGATAGTCTGGTATGCGACCTTTGCTTCTATTGACCAGTGTTCATACATGTCCGAGCCCAATGTTCCTGAAGTGTTGACAGATGATGTTCTGCGCGAGTTGTGCCGTGAATATCTCTACCAGATAGGTGCCGGCATACGGACTGGCTTGCCTTTTGTGCGTATTCGTTATGTTCTTGATGACAATAAGTTCGGTTATGCATATTTCGGGCAGTTCTTTTTTTACGGAGATCAGCTTTATGTGTGGGATCGGGATGAAATCTGGAAGGATACCCACAATCAGGGTGTCGTGGTCGATACCTTCCATGATGAATGTGATGGCAGAGGTTACGCACATCCCGTCATCTTTGCTGGTGTTTGTACCAATCTGAAGGATATCCATGGTGACTTCATATATACTGGCGATGTTGTTCGTACTGACAAATTGCACGACAGTTTGTTGGGTGTTCAAGCCATTAATTATCCGGAAGAGTATGGTATCATACTTGACAACCACTCTCTGCCATTAAAGGAATGCCAACAGATAGAACGTATGGGAACAGTGTTTTATAACCTGGGAAAAGACACTTTCCAACCTGATATTATTCGTGAAGGTTGCAATGAACTGCTGAATCTATTGGGCCCTAGATTGCCGTTTGAGGAGGTGCATAGGCACATACGCTTTACTCCAAACTTCTATACAGATGAATGGCAATACATTGCTATGGAGAAACTTCGAGATGAAGATTTTGACTGGAGATAGAGCAAATCTAAAATATCTTAACTTCATAGAATATTATAAGAATTTCAAATAATATGGCTGATAATCCTAGAATACTAAATTTCTATCACTTATTGAACTACAGATTCAATATCCCAGAATACCAGAGAGGTTACAGATGGGAAAAGAAGCAAGTGGTAGATTTGATGAATGATTTAAAAGATTTTATTGATAGAAGAGCTGCTAATCAGTTGAAAGATAAGGAGTTTTACTGCCTTCAACCAGTAGTTGTATATAAAATAGGTGATAATCATTATGATGTAATAGATGGGCAGCAAAGACTCACTACATTATATCTTATCCTGCAAGCTTTGAAAACTACTATCGAGGATAATTGTGATAATCAGAATATATATCAGATAGGCTATTCAAAGTTTATTGACGACCCTAAGGAGAGTGATTACTTGAATAATAACTACTTTCTGAATGATGATGACAAGCAATACCTTACGGCAGATAATTTCTTTATTCGGCAAGCCTATGTCGAAATATGTAATTGGTTCCGCAATAATAAGCGTTGTCGCGTCCCATTTGCACAAATGTTAATGAACAATGACAGTAACTCCAATTTAGCAGATGAGGATAAAAAAGATCTCAGGGTAATATGGTATGAAACTGACTATGGGAGAAAAGATTGCTATGACCCCGTACAGTTGGAAAAGGACTCTATTGAGATATTCAATCGACTGAATTATGGGCAGATAAAACTAACAGACACGGAACTTGTCAAGGCCCTCATTATGCAAAGTGACTGCTATTTAGGAGAGAAGTATGCCAGCATGGAGCAGTGGACCAGTAAAGTTGCGGCTGATTGGGATAATATGGAAAAGAAACTCCATAATCCATTTTTCTGGTCGATGTTAAATGCTGTGGAAGATGCTAACAATCCGTCGCATATCAGTTTCCTTCTATCGTTTGCAGCAAAAGATATTTATGAAGAAAAAGCAGAAGATGAGTACTTCAGGGACATCAAGAGGGATAACCATTTTGATTATGTTGTTATAGACAGATGGCTTTCACAACCAGGTGGCAACCGAGAAATGCTGGTGAAGGATTTATGGAATAGAGTAATGGATATTTTTTCATTATTTGAGAGTTGGTACGAGGATTTAGAAATTTATCATCGAATTGGTATGTTGGTGCTGTTCCTAGAGAGAACAAAAGAACGAGATAGTCGAGTTAATAATTTAATCCGCGAGCTTTATGCTCAGAAGTCACTGAGAAAATCAGCTTTCATTAATATCCTAAATGGCAAGATTGCTTCAGCAGTGAAGATATGCTCTAAAAATAAGGATAATGAGACAAACACCTTAAAATCGATCAACTATCACGACAATCCGGAAGAGATAATAAAGGTGCTAGAACTAGTCAATGTCATTGATTCGATGCAACATATTAGACTGATTGACTACCAATAGTTTGAAACTTAAACGGTAGGAAAGTCTGATTTTGCTCTTTATTCTTCGCTGAACTTTTGCAAAGATAATGCGTTTTTCCGGTACAAGGAAAACAAATGAAAAGACTTTGATAAAAAAGGTGGTTTTTGGGTGCAAATTTGCCAGCCGTGCTATGAGGTTTACGGAAGATTTTGCATAGCATTTCATCTGATGTTATGCCTGTGTCTATATTGCTAGTTGCTCCTCCAAGATTGAACACGGAGTGACTGATATTGATTGCTGGCGAAAAGAAAATAATACCAGTAAGTAAGCTAATTTTCTTCTCTCCCTCTATTTGACTTAACTTTATTGCCCGTGTATATAATAACGGTCATTAAAGTCAAGTTAAGCGTGGAGTCATATCTTTTTCTTTTGGTAAGCAAAATAGTTCTTTGATATGATGAGTGTATGATGAACAATTTACATTGTTTGTTGATAGGTGTACATGATGCTTACAAACAACATTATAGCATTTAGTTTTTGGAAGTTTTTGCTCAAAATAGATTAGGTATATGGTTAATTATGCCAAGATGTGCATTTTTCTATGTGTAATACATCATTAAATAAATAAAAAGTATTACTTTTGTATATTATATGATAGGTTGAATATAGTGAAGTCATCGGTATAGTCGCTTTGCACCTTAAATTGATGTAGTAATGACAAAGAATACAATGGGAACCAAGCTTCCCCGAAAATTGGAGCAGAAGATGCAAATTGTAGGTGAGCAGATTAAGTTAGCTCGCTTGCGTCGGAATCTGAGTGTGGCTCAGGTGGCAGAACGGGCAACCTGTTCATCGCTTACTGTGTCCCGAATAGAAAAAGGGATTCCTACTGTTGCAATAGGGATCTATCTACGTGTTTTGTATGCATTGCAACTTGACGATGATATTTTATTGCTTGCCAAAGAAGATAAAATGGGAAAAGCTTTGCAAGATTTGAGTTTGAAAACAAGAGAACGTGCATCCAAGAAAGAATAATCTATGAAAAAGTTGTATGTATATGCCGATTTCGATTGGCTCAAAGAAGTGGAACTCATAGGCGAATTGGGCTATGAGTCTCTTCGTGGTGCGGACAGCTATAGTTTTACGTTCAATAATGAATGGTTAAGGCAGCACAGCGATCTGTTTTTGAGCGACGACCTAACTAATTACCCGGGACAACAATATACACAACCGGACAAGGATATATTCGGATGTTTTTCCGATGCTTTGCCGGATCGTTGGGGACGTACTTTGTTGTTGCGTCGTGAGCAAATTACAGCGGCGGAAGAAAAACGACCGGTACGGAGATTATCATCTTTCGATTTCTTAACTGGTATCGATGATTTCTCCCGAATGGGTGGATTCCGTTTTAAGGAAGATCCCGATGGTGAATTTATCAATGTGAGTGAATCGTTGAAAATTCCACCTCTGACAGATATTCGGGAGTTGATTTCAGCCAGTGCTGAGATTGAGAAAAGCGAAGAAAACAATATGCTCCCCGATAAGAAATGGATTGCACAACTTGTGCAACCTGGGACATCATTAGGAGGTGCAAGACCTAAAGCCAATGTGATTGATACAGATAAAAACCTTTACGTGGCAAAGTTCCCGTCTCGCAAGGATGACTATAATGTAGGACTTTGGGAGCATTTCAGTCACTTGCTTGCTACAAAAGCAGGAGTAAACGTAGCAAAAACCAAAGTGCTGGCAACTGGAGAAAAATATCATACATTGCTGTCACAACGTTTCGATAGAACAAACGATAGCAAACGTATTCATTTTGCATCTGCTATGACCTTATTGGGATTAAGTGATGGAGATAATGCAACTACCGGGCATGGTTATCTGGATATAGTCGACTTTATTATTCAGAGCTGTACCGATGTAGAGCGAAACCTGCAGGAACTATACCGTCGTGTGGCTTTCAATATTTGTATCGGCAATACTGATGACCATTTCCGCAATCACGGTTTTCTTTTGACTGCAAAAGGATGGACATTGTCGCCGGCATACGATATGAATCCAACGCTGAATGAATATCAAAGTCTGCTCATCTCATCAACTTCCAACAAGGCAGATTTAATTATCTTGCTTGATGCCTGCGAGGATTATATGCTTAATCGAAACACTGCGGAGAAAATTATTTTAGAGGTGATTGAAGCGATAAAAGGATGGCGCGAATTGGCAACACGATTAGGAATTTCCAAGAGAGAAATGGATATGTTTTCAGGAGTGTTTGATAAACAATATGATTGTATTTAATTTCTTAATTCACATTTGATAAAGAAGAAATAACCATGAGTGGCGGATATTTTGATAGGAGCACATATGCAATGTGTGAGATTGCAGATACTATTGAGCGTGATATAGCAAGAGCCTTACAGCCAAAGCCGGAAAAGGTTTATGAAAACTATTGGACTATTTACGAGAAAGATAGCTTTGGCT